>Ga0065711_1000122_pt1 | contig 95095 bp, 50 predicted proteins | sample Hoacrofraction12_FD_59098 | JGI IMG/M metagenome (GOLD analysis project Ga0065711, IMG submission 59098) | Hoatzin crop microbial communities from Cojedes, Venezuela - Epithelial fraction 12 v2 (version 2) | ecosystem: Host-associated > Birds > Digestive system > Esophagus > Crop | place...
AGTGCTCCGTCACCCTCAGAGGGAAGAAGTTCTTCCTCATGTTCAGAGGGAACTTCCTGTGCTTCAGTTTGTGCCCATTGCCCCTTGTCCTGTCACTGGGCACCACTGAAAAGAGCTTGGCCCCATCCTCTTGACACCCACCCTTCAGATATTTGTAAGCATTTATTAGGTCCCCTAATTTTTCTAATGCCCTTTCTTTTTGACTTAACCTTTCTCTATTAACCACTCAAATGCATCTTAATATGCATGCTATGTACTATGTAGCCCTAACTTCCACCTCATTGTGTCTTTCCTTCTCACAGATGACTTTCAGGCATCAGGGCTACCCACAGATTTCCTAAGAAGAGAACTTGGAAACTGGTCGCTTGACACACAGATGAACAGTAGGAATTTTGGCACTGATTTTCCCCAGAGATTATTCACGGTCGCTTATTCCCTGAACAGTCAGGGCCAATCTTGGAGGCCATAGGCACAGATCTGTCAGCATTTCATAGCCTCTTCTAATCTAATTTGTAGCTGTGCAAGACTGCTATTTAGACTGGTCACTAAGTAGCTGCAAGCCTCTCTCCAACCTCAGGAGACGAGACCATTAGGAGTGTTGTGAAATAGCTGAGTAACCATAGCACAGGGGGAGGCCAGCATTCCCGGCACAGCTCTAACACTTATCCTTCCTGTGGAGCTCCCCAAACCACTCCCACCGGTGCAGGAGTTACCACTCTCCCTTTGCTACTCACTGCAACCCAGCGGGCTGGAGGAAGATCTGATGCTGCTGCCCTTGCCACTGCAACTCTCCCACGAATTCCAGCAGGGAAAGACAGTGAAAATTATCTGGGAATGAGCTGAATCAGCTTCTTTTGTGTCGGCGCCTTGGCCGCACCCACTGTGTGGCCAGTTCCACCCAGCACTCATCAGCTTCTGAGTAGGAATTGGGGAAGGCTTGTGTGTTTGTGGACTTCCCTCCATGCTGGGAGGACGATAACCTGGGTCCAGGAATGAAAGGGCTAAATTTAGGTCTCTGCCTTGGGTTCCTCATAGGCAAAGATAGGATCTCACCACCTCCATGGGATACTGGAATGAGTTTGTAAAGGCCTTCACAATAGATTTGATTGTGAGGTGCTGATTCTGCTGCTCTGTTCAGGATTTACAGGAAAATAGCCAGTGGCTGTTAGTGCAGGAGGGCCCGGACTTGCAAATTCCTTGGTCAGTGATCATGTGCCACATTCTTCTGAAGATTGAGAGAAAAGCATAAACCTCAACATAGTAATCCTGGGATCTGCCTGTGCAAATTAAAACAGCAGCCCAGCAGCTGGTGGCTCACACCTTTCATACTTACAAATTAGGGATGCTTGAATGTGCTCCACAACCATTTTACAACCATAATCCTGAAAGATCTGGAGCACACACACCTGAGTCTAATCACAGCGTCTTAAAACATTTTTAAATAGGAAGAGTGAAGGGTTGATAAATTGCTTTTGGACACTCATCTCAAGTGCGTGACACCAGCTCAGCAGCTATCACCATTTTCAAGTTGCAGTATCTTTATCTCTGGTGCCCCACCCCAACAGGATCTGCACACAGTCTTTCAGTGGGGAGGAACAGATATCTGCACTCAGGAGTGCTCAGGACAGTACAGGCCATGCAGCATCTAACGTCAAAGAAAATAGCAACAGCATGTTGACTAACTGGTTTGTTGTGTATGCTTCACGTCATAGGGTAATTTGAGTGGATCATCAGCCTCCTATTGTATTCTTTTTTTCCTAGAAATATCATGGAACGCTCACATTTATGGTGTCCTGCTGATTTGAACATTCCCACATTTATCAAATACAGTACGTTGCTGCCACTAATGTGTTACCTTGTGTCTTATTTAACTGAATAGTCAAACTGGATAGAGAATGGGTTAGATTTACTCTAATTTTTGTTATTTTAAATCCTTTTGGGGTTTTTTTGGTACGATCTAGAAGATACAAGGACTTGCTACAGAGACAAGAATGCACTGCAAGATTTTTCGTCTCACAAGAAGAAATACCTGATGAAGCTTTCACAGAGCAGCACCATGATGTACCTGTCTGATATACACGACCCTGTGTTAAAGACACTTTTGAAAGGGTTCCGGCTGCTATTTACTGGGTATCAAATTATGTATATGTGCTTATTAAGAGAATAGCATGTGAGTTTGCCTATAATCATTGTAGCTAATATTACTACGCCTCAAAGCATAAATGTAAACATTTCTCAATACATTTTCAAGGTGTTTACTTTGTTTATGTGAATGTACTTCCTGTGTAATCATGGGCATTTTCATCCTGGGAGTACACATAGGCTTAAATTTACAGGTAAGCTTAGTCTTAATCGGTTTTACTGAACTACTGGAAGTTCAGCCAGTATATTTTTTACGTATGCAGGAAAGCAAAATTATTTTGAATGTGAAAAAGCCATCATACAAGGAGTAGCAATCAGTGCTTGAAACTCAGAAACTCTAGAGGTACACAAAAAATTAAAAAATTAAAGAAGACCTTGACTTGATTTCAAACTTTTAACTCTACTTGGGCTCCTGAGGACTGAGGAAGTCCTTCTGATGTATGCCTGAATCATGCGTATGTTAGGGTGTTTTAATTATTACATCTCAGAGTTGTCACAAGGGTATAAGTACTCTCTATTGACACTTTCTGGAGTCAGAGACACAAAAGCAGAAATCACCTATAAATGTTAAACCTGGAAATGTTCAAATTTGTGCATCTCGGGTAAAATATTCCTGGAATTTAAGAACAGCATTAAATATGTGAAGATCTAATACACGATGGCAACAGGGTCTTATTTTTTTCTGATTTAATTCTTGCTTCATCTCCAACAGCTGTGGTTTAGCAAAGCGTCCAACCCTGATAAAATTAATTCCTGTGATAGAAGCTATACCACAACACTTGGCACTTTGTTCTAACGTTAAAAACATGTTCCATATTTCTCATGGAATTTGTTTAGCCTCTGCTTCCAGCCATTAGATTGTGTTACGTCTGCTAGACTGAGAAACCCTTTATTATCAAATTTTGTTCCTGTCTGTATGTATATAGTTCTATCAAACTGGACCCTTTATGTTTTGCCATTATCTCAATACTTCAGAAACCTTGAGCTCTTCTTCTCTTCACTAAATCATGAGCAGCAGAAGTGGACACAGTAATTCCAGTGCAATGATAATTTAACCTTGGCAAACAAAGATTTCCAAAATGGCTTTTTGACTACAACATTGCTGTTCCAACTCATATTAAGCTAACTATCCAACTCAACCATCTAAAACTTTTTCAGACCATGACCTCAATTCTTTATGGATTACTTTCCTTGTTCTTGTGTTCACAACATTGCATTTTCCCATCCTGAAACATTTTGGTTCACCACAACTAGCTTACTAGATCATTCTGTACCAATGGCTTGTCTTCTGTATTATTTAACTTCCTTCCAATCTTCACACTGTCTAAAATGTATAACTTTGATAACCCACCCAAGAAATTGCTAAAAATGTTATAAACAGCAGACCAAGATAAGTGACGGTTGCAAAGACTCAGTAGAATTAGAGTTACCTGATTTGTTAGTTCGGAATTAGGTTTATGTCAGTCTTCTGTTTTTTCCCAGTGTTCCCTAGCCAACTCTTTTAAAGTTATTATATGCATGTTATTTGGTCTTGCTGATTTTATAATGTCTAATTCTAGTAGCTCGGTTCATCATCATTCTTCCTCACTCCTAAGGTAGAAATATTCCATTGATACATAGTACTCTCACATATTTTTCCTTCAAACATAAAAAATACACACTTATTTAGCACTTTTGCTCTTTCTTCATCGGTCAAATTTTGTTAGTAATTAATCAACTTTGTATTTTTGATTCTGTTTTCCCTCAATACTCTTAACATATTCTTTTTGTTACCTTTTAAGTACACTGATTCATTTTCTTCCCGAGTTCTTTTTCTCTCCATCTCGAATTTGTATACTTCATAATTCATTTATTGTCACTGCTATCATCTTTCTGTTTCTTTGTATAAGCAGATAGACAGCTTTAGATACATATATGTTGGAAAAAAATTAGTATTTTATATTATCATAATCTCTACAGAAGATTAAATTTCCTTTATGCCAGACTGTTTTTCTAATCCTCTAGACTTCCTTTTCAACTTACAGAGTGGTGGAACCACTACTAGATTCAACCAGTAGAACAGCTTGTGGAATAGTATATCAGCTTCTACTGCTTCTTATTTGTTTTCCTCTGTTTACTTCCACCCCCACCCCATCTTCACACACAGAGGAGTGTTTTCCATGTAGAAACACACATGGCAGCAGGGAGAAACCAAGGGAAGTACTAATGAAACAGAGGTATGATACTGAACATATAGTTAGATGTGAATTTGTAGTGTAGCATGGCAGCAAAAGAGTGTAACTGGCGGAAGTATCAACTATGCAGGGGGTTGTATAGTGCAAGATTCTTTCCCTATAGCTCTGGTCTGACCATGGACAAATTATTGTATTCAGTCTTGGGCACCTCCTTAGTAATTTAGAAGGAATTCAGAGAAGAGTGACAAAAGTGATTACACACTGATCAAATAAGTCTGAGGCTATGGACACGTGGAAAGAGCTCAAGGCTTGAGCCTGGAGCAAGTTATACCATTGCATTTCCATACAAAGAAGCTAAGCGTGATTATATGTATACAACACAATCTAAATGCATAACTCTGGACTATATATCTACAGAGAGTTACATTTAACATTTTATGTTAAAAGCATATTCAGGTTGCAAAATCAAGCATTCAAGTGGTAGGAAATGCCTGTGCAATTTTAATACAGTCCCTTTGTGAATATTCATTATGATACAGCCTGTAGCTGTATGATCCATCAACAATGTATTTTTCCATACTCATATCCTGGCTCATGTTTACCTCCTCTTGTCTGACCCCTGTTTTGGTCTTCTGCTTGCCACAGCTCCTGTCTCCCTTACCTTTTAACCTCTCCCCCATCCTCTACCTGAGACTTCTTCTGTTCGCCCATAATCCTTGCTCCTTGAGCATCTCTTTTTGCTCATACCTCTTCCTTCTTCTGGTCTTCTCTTAGGACTTCCCACCCTCCTCATCCCTCCACATTAGTCAGATAATTCTTCCTTCTTTACCTCTTACAAACATCTTAGCAAGGAGGATGCTGAGAACAGAGAAAAGCTCAATTTCCTGCTCTCACGCGTGATATTCAGGCCCACAAAGGCATAAACAGCTGGGACAAAAATTAGATAGGATTTTTGTATCCTTTCAGCCCTCTTAAAGCAAGCTCAGTCACTCAAGGGGAGGCACAGTTGTGTCAGAGCTCTGCTGTTGTTGAGCTTGCGGAATTCAGGTAGAAATTTTGGAGAAAGTAATCAGCATAAAAAGGTTCTGTTAAACCTGTATAAGCAGTGGATTTTTTTTTCCCTGCAATTGCATAGTTTGACAGGGATGTCATGGGATGGCAAAAAGCGTAGGCCTAGCACTAGGGGTCATCCTCCCCAGAAACTAAAAATCAAGCATGTGCTGCAAGGCATGTGTCAGTTACAGCTTCTCAAGAGAAAGGAATGTATTTCTTTCTTGTGGCAGATTTTCTCCCCTTAATCCCAGTCTCAAAGAAAGTTGACTTATGCTGTTCAATACTCTCCAAAGAAATAAGATCAGACATTCATGTAGAGAGTAAAACTTCTATTCGAATGTTCAAAGTTAGACTTAGCAGCACAAAGCAAGACTTTTAAAAGAGAAGAGATGGGCAGCCATAATTGTAGATGGGTCTAACAGCCCTACCTATACCATTGAGAGAAAAACTGGCGACACAGCAGCTTAAGGGAAAACATAACACCCTACAAATATCTGGCAAGTAAAATGGAAAGGATGGACAGAAATTATTTAGGATTCCCTAAGTGAAAGTTATAGCATGAAACAGTGCTATGAAATAAGCTCATATGGGAACTAACACAAAGCCTTTAAATTTTTTTCTGAGCAAAAATATGAAGTGTAGCACAGGGAGTCATCTTGCACTGAGGACTGAGGAGGATTTGGGCTAGATGATCTGCTAGAAATTTTCCATCTCTTTTTTTTTTTTTTTTTAATTAATGATACAAGATTTACCAGCAACCAAAGGAAAAAAAAAAAAGGACCAAAGTTCTCTCACCCTGTCCATCCAGTCCCTTTCTGTCTCATTAGGTGGAGACTCTGCTCTCCTAATGTATCAGAAGAGAGAATGTTTCAAGAAGATGAAGAAACGTCTTCAGCAAATGAAAGAATTGCAGACCCTAATGGTGTAGCTGGCAGCAAAAGGCAGCCAAGCTTCTTCCTGTAACTAGCGAAGGAACATTTAATGGAAATTCACATAGGATAAGATTTTTAAAAAATCAAGACAATATCTTTACTGCTGTGTAATTTATGCAGTCACTTGAGAGGGAAAACGGAAGGAGTCCAACTGTCTTTTAATGGCTGCATTAGAAATGGACAGGATTGTAATTTAGAGCTTTTATACTGCTTCTACACCGTGTAAAGAAATATATTATATAAATTTTCAGTTATAGTTTAATGATTTAACTTCTAATCTAATCTTCTAGGTGAAAGAACCTTTAGTTCTCCACACCTACATTCTTCTGGATGGGTGAGGACAGCATGAAAATTATCTCCTAAAAATTAATAACATGCAGTCTGCTCGATTTTTCCATCTCACTCTTTCCTCCCTTCTCAGTCGTCTAAGAGACCCTTATTTTATGAAGAAAGTTAAATAGCCTCTGAATGAAACAACTTATACATTCTTAAAAGCAATTTTTTCCTGATAATAGCTCTTCAATAACAGCTGCTTCAGGTGGAGACAAATTCCTTTTGGGGATTAAATACATTTGTAAATAATACCTGATGTAACTCTTACAAAAGACTGTACTCAATCATACGTGGCCAGCCTTCCTGGTCTGATAACACAAATGACAAAAACTTCTTATGACCCAGAGCCACAAGACTTTTAAAGCCTCCGTCAGAGACCTGGTAGATGGGTAGACTGAGCATAGTTTATGGGTGAGAGACGGTAAACAGTTCCCAAGTGGCCCGGGACTAGAGCAACTGGGTCCAATGTAGGGTCCAAAGGTGGTTTGCTGGCGTTGGTGACAGCTTCCTTCTTTCCACAGAGGGGACTCAGGTTACTTAGGAGGCCCCATGGTAGTACAGCTACTATGAAGAAAGCCAGAAAGTCCCTCTATGGAGTCATTGTCAACTGTGTGAAAACCGTGTGTACATTGGGCATTACAGGTTGGGTAGCTGTCTACAAGGCAATAATAGTAATCTACTGTTGCAGAATAATAGGAATTATATTTACAAAACTTCTTGAGATGTTTAAAACTACCACACACAGAAAAATAATAATTATGAAGCAATAAATAAGCTTGTTCTGACTTAGAGATGGGCAGAATAGCACTAGGGGTTCACAGACTTTTTTTTCCCACCCCCCAGCAACTTTCATCCTCAGTAGTGGCTGTAGCAGTGGGACCTACTGGCATTTCTCAGTTTTGTGTCATGCAACATACCACTTTGAACTGGCCTATGTATCACCAGTGGCAAATGGGGCATAGGGTTGCTCTTGTCTGAGTTCAGATCATGTCCAGATTTACTACTGAACAATTTAACCTTTGAGCAATTTATTTTGAAAGTCTTTGCTGTCTCAAATTCTAGGTTGTCTTTTTTCAAATTTACGAGCTTTCCTTTCGGTATTATTTAAATATACAGCTATATATGATAAAACTTTTCAATACATATTTTATTTGTAACAATGTTCCTATTTGCCAAAAGTATTTTGTAAATTCACCTTCTTCCACAAAGTCTCTCATCTCTGTTCTGTATAAAAAACATATATCATGTTATTTCAGATTTATTAAAAAAAAACCCCTCAGGTCTGAGAGTAACCTATATTCAGATCACTGTATGTATAGTCTGCATTTAAGGTCTGTCTATTGCAGAAGTTGCATATTCAGAAACTGTGTGTTCCTGTTATCTTTACATTGAGCTAAATAAATGTGATCCTAAAATAATTATAATTCCCAAAGCCTGAATCTCACACAGTAATGTCATTGAGGCAAAAGTGAGTGATATAAAAGGAGTTTTGAAATAATGAAGTAGAACACAGAACAGAAAATGATTCCTTGATATTTGCTACCTCTGGGAATCAAGGAGACATAAGTGAAAATCCAGGGATCAGTTCCAGAGAAAGAATTGTTTTGCTTTGTGGAAGGATCAGGTTTGCCTGATGTATGAGGAGAAAGCTTGTAGCCCCCTATTCCACAGACCATTTATACTGCAGGCGGTGGTATTTCCCATCAGCAGCACTGCTGCTCTGCAGGGGCTCTGGTGCTGGTATGGGCCAACAGTCACTAGCTGGATGCTTTTACTGACAGTGTGTGTTGATAAAATACCATAGGTGTGCAGAGACAGGACCAAGGTGCTTTTGCAGGGGCAAATTCCTTGAAAATAGTTACAGATAAGGGGGTGGGAATGGATGAAGAGCTGCTATGTTTCTGGTTCCAGTCACTGCTATGGTGGGAGTAAGCACAGAAATTCCTAGCAGTCCCCTCACTACTGAAAAGTCATCCCAGCAAAGACTGAGTCTTTGCAAGGTGTTGTGGTTGGCACCAGGATCTGAAGAGGTGGACGGGAATCTGGTCAGGATTCTGCTCTCGGCTGTTTGGGGCAGGATTTCTCGGTATGTGGCCAGACAATAGTAGCTGTATTAGTTCACAAGGGAGAAAAGCATACTTGCTACACAGTGCGATCTTTTTACATCAACAAATAAATCATAGCACAAAGACAGTAAGCCCCAAAGGTCTTTTATTCAGGTGTTGTAAGTTTAAAAAAAAAAAAAAGTAATTTATCTCAGGTAGACTCTGTTTAAAGAAAATTATCTTGGAAGACAACTCAGCAAGCATATTTAACATTAATGGGATTGGGAAGAATAATTCATGTACATTAGAAAAAAGGAAGCCTGAAAAATCATAAGAACTGAACACAAGCCAATTCAAAATTATTTAGGATGTTGTACAAGTTACAACAGTACATTCCGTGACTTGTAGCCTAATATCAAATATCATGAGGAGTTTTTACGAAATTAAAGACCAGACACTGCTCAGCATGTTAGATCTGTGATGAATATGAATCAGCTCCACTCTCTCTTCAGCCCTGACCACCATTCCCATGCCAACCGACTGAAGTTAAACTTTACAAACTAAGTGCAAAATGAGAATGCAGTCAATGGTGTACATCCAAAAACATGTAACATCAGAAATGAACACAGGATCACTTCTCTTCCCCATCTCTGTCTCTCACCTACTTCTACTCTGCCAGATGTCATGTCATCTTGTATCTTTTCTCAGGCCACAAGACAGTAGACCTATACTTTGTTTATCTATCAGAGATAGGCATATTCATAGTCTAAAATTTGCAATAAGGCTACAATTTGGTTTCCAATCCTATTGCAGAATGCCACCTGCCTCAACAAATAGTATGCTTGGCAATAAGACAGCTTCTTCAAATTTTTTTTTTTTGCCTTGGAGAAAGTCGCTGTTTCAAGGTACATTACAGTATAAGACTCTGGTCTTAGAATAATAAATAAAAAAATGTGAAACTGGCAAAGTTCAAACTGACACATTTATAACAGTAAAAGGAATTATCCTGTGCATCGAATTTCCAAGGGATGTGGTAGATTTTCCATAATTAGGGATCTTTAAGTCAAGACTGGATATCTTACTAAGAGAAATATTCCAATTCTATTAGAAATCCTTAAGCCTAATGCAGGAATAAGCTGGCTAGAGCTGCATGGTCTAACTTATGCAGGAAAGCAGATATTGTAGTGATTTTGTGTGAACTTATCTATGAAAAATAGTAGTAATGGTAAAAATGATAGCGTTACAGCTATTTAAGTAGTCGAAGTTAGACACCAGAGTCCAGAGTTAGGCTATTATTTAAGCATTTGGTTTTCTAGGCTACTAAGAATCAAACAGTTTTTGATGGACTCTGCGGACAACGTCCTCTCGTAAACAGAAATCAGTCTGCCAAAAAAAATCAAATCTCTGCAAAAAAAACCCAAAGAGAAAGTAAATCAAACAAAAAACTGATGAATGCAAGGGAATTCCAAGCTCCAAATGCTGAGGAAGGGTTTATAAGCAAAGGAAAGAAAAATCAACTTCAGCTTCAGTGGGGATCCTTTATTTCTTAAATTTTGTTTTTCTTTGGAGATGGTCAGTCACTAGAAAATCCACTTGCCACTTTTTTCATCATTCCCATTTATAAAACTATGTTTTCTTAATGAAGATGATGTACTATGAGATGAAGGCAGGAAAAGTTTTAGAACAAATAGTTTTACTGAATGCAAAGTGGGAAGTAGCAGTCCGTGGATATCTAGATGGGGACCTTTGGGGCAGAAATTTTAAAGGCAGTCATTATTGGTCCAATGTTGTTTTCTCTGAAACCAGTGTAAAACTGAGTGCTTTTTTTGAAATAATGTTCTTTAAAGGAAGCAAAGCTAGGCCACGGAGGAGTGTTTATTATAATTAAACCTTTTGTGTCAACTAACCGAAAACTTTTCAAGTTTAAGGGTGCAGTAGTAGACAACTATCATGATTCCCAAAGCATTTCTTTGTGATAATTGTTATAAATCCTTACCCTTCCCTTCAATGAGGAGGAATTTTCTTCCTCCTTAGCTCACACATTCTCTTTAAATCAGGGAAAATAACTCTCGCCAGATAGTCGAAAGAAGCATAGGGCATGAGATCCCACAGTCGTTTAGTAGTACAGAAAATATTGTAACAAAAGACACTGAAGTGCGCACTTTAACATACAGTTTGATATCTCCTACTACTCTTTCCACAATCCTTTAAAATTTCAGAAAAAGGCATTATTGCTTGAACCTTCTCAGAAATTAATTTCCATTGTCATACATGCTGTTTAATCACTTAACTGATGTCAACCTGCCATAACACCGTGCCTCATAGCTACGGCCAAATGAAACATCCCCCAGACATGGCTGCCTGGGCTGGGCAAAGTCCCAGGGCTCACATGCCGTGTGCTGCTGCAGGTATCCGAGCTTGCTAGAGGATCCCTGCACAGCACTGCTTTGTACCTCTTTAGTCTTCTTACAACACCAGTACGTTAAAAAAACATGCACTAGGAGGAAAGTACTATTCTTATTCCCTTTTTACGAGCAGAGAGAGATAATAATAATTTGCAGAAGTGCTCATAACTATTATTATTTATTATTTGCACTGTGATAGCATCTATGAACAGAGTCTGTGGCAGAGCTGGAAACAGAATCTAGCTCTTGTGAGCACCAGTCAAGTGCCAAAACCACAAGTCCTTCCTTCCTCCCACACTGCATGTATTTGTAAAGAATTATGCTTTTTTTTCAATTTTGTAACTGCTAAAGCACTGTTAACCCCCCACCCCCCACAATATTCTGGTCTGTATTTGGTTTAGGAAATCACAGTTTTTAAGGACATTTTCATTATATACTTTTTTTTTCTGTAGATCAGTTTAATGTTTTCTCCTTTGAAAAGGCCATGAATGAAGGAAAAGGAATTACCGCATCACACTTGTACATTCTCAGCAATTACTCATGTGCATTTATTCACACATTCATATGCACATAGTCACAAAACTCAACTTATAGAAAACATTGACTTCCAGGGTATTCTCACAGTCTGCGACTGATCAAACACAGAAACCATTTAACCTCTCTCAGACACTACAAATACAAGTAAGAGGAAGTGAGAAAAAAAAGGAACTAACAAAGTTTCAAACAATGGAGTCAAAGAAAAAAGCCTGTATATAGTTTTTCACCACCACCACAACAAAATGTGCGTCTTTTAGTTTTCATTCCTGTAGAAAGCACAGATTGCTGTCGATCGTGCTTGCAAAATTCATAGTGGAGAAAAAGGATAGGAAAAGAGTTAAGTGTGCCAGGATAGTAGGAGCCCTGCAGAGTCTGTTATAAGATCTAAATATCTTCTGTGCTGAATGTGGCTCTGATTAACAAAGCCATTAGTATCAGCTTTTTAAAACTGTAAGTCTGAAATGTATGCAGCAATTCACCAGGTAACAATGCCATGTCACTTGTTCCCTATTCTTCTCACTTTCATCCTAGGTTTACCCTGTTCTCTATCCGTGTTATTCTCATTCTTAACTTTGGGCCCTATACAGATTAACTCTGTGGAGCCCAGGTCCATGACTTGGCTTCTAGAGGCTACGGCAACATGAAGAGCATGTAACTAGTAATAATAATAGTCTCCAGACACTTACCACTGGGCACGGTGCTTATTACCACGAGTAGTCTCATTGAAGTCAATGACACTGCTTTCTTCCAGGAGTAGTTACAGTGCAGTTAATGGCGCTCTGCGTAGTGTAAACACCACACCCTATGAAAGTGTTTAAAATATCAGGACTTTATAAGCTATTCTGGCCAGGTAATCTGTCTTTATTTGTCCTGCTGAGCATCCCACGTGATTATGACGTGATGTATTACAAATTAGAAATGCAATACTTTCAGCTGTAGGGTTTTTTCACTTTTATAGTTGTTTCAGTCTTTATAGAAACATGGCAGTTATGTTAGAGCTAGAACTCGAAATGTCTTTAACTTATGTGTGTGCCCCTAAATCTTATGCACATTTTCCTATCAGATTGAAATTCAGAAAATCATAATAAGACTACTGGATACAGTTAGTGCTTCAAGCGTAGTGCTACTTGAGTCAGAATTTCTGAAGATTTAGCCATCTTTGACCTCAAGGAAAAAGAAAATTTTATTCACTAAAAAAAGACAATCTCTCAGCAGGGTTTTTTAATGCATGTAGACATGAAGATTATGCTGGAACTACGTTTATGCCCTAAGTGACCTCAGTCACTCAGTGTTTTTCTCAATCAGTATGTGATTCCCCATTTTTTTTCAAGGAAGAAAGACCTGAGTTTCAGTAAGAGTTTAGTTTTTGGCAAAGCAGCATGTTTATTTGGGAGGGACTACCTTGCACAGATATGGATCATTTCCATTCAGGTGGGGTGGCCAAAAAGATTTATGAGGAAACCAGAACTCTGTCCTTCCTTCAGCCAATTTCAGTGAAAACTGAACTACTCCGTATGCTGGGAGAGAATTTCTTAGAGGTAGGAAAGCAGGACGTGGCATAGCATTAGCCGGGTGGGAGAGCCACTAATGCGGGCCTTCCTGTTCAAGGAGTTGAAATCTCAGAGGGATGGAGAACAACATGTGTTTGTGTGTACGTGTGTGAAGCTGGAAGTGCTTCAGCCTGTAGGTATACAACAGACTGTGACAGACATTTAAGAATAACTTTTCAGGTGCTTATATATTTCAAACTGCTGTAATGTGAGGAAAAGCAAAATAGATAGAGAGGAAGGTAAAATGGTGAGGGGGGGTAAAATTGTGTGGGGTGGGCCAGAGTGCCCAGAGTGCCCAGAGAGTAACACAATTACACTAAATTATTCAAGTGACTAAGACTGTTTCCATGTAATAAAGCTCAAAAGGAAAACTGCACAAAATGATCATGCATTCCTGATGGAAAGATTTCTAGTTCGTTAAAAAAAAAGCAAGAGAAAGTAATTCAGCCCAAGTAGATTCAGTGAGAAAAACAAAGGAAGACAAAAAAATGTTTGTTAAAACTGATTCAGGTTTTCTTTGAAGTATTTTGTGCCCTTTCGGAGGATCAGGTGTAGCAGATCCTAAGCTTCTGAAAAGCAGGGAATGCATGGACAGGTTCCGCAGTTTAAATTTCTGAAGTCTGGGGAATTCAAGTTATAATTTACTTCCATCTGTCCTACACTCACACACTTACTCAGCTCCATAGAAAGAGCATCACATCAATGATTTTTTTTTAAATGTTATTTACAGTGCCTTCGTCCTTCTGCAGATGACTCAGTCTGACACTTTTCTTTCACTTACCAGTCTGTAAACCCACAGACCACACACATCTCCCATCTAGCTGCTGACGATCTCAGTACCCTGCCGCTAACCTAATATACACATGACAGTGCAGAAATGAAGTATATGGGCTCTTCCCAGGTGCATCAATATCTTTTCCCTTTGATCGTGAAAGCAGGAGTCACTCACAGGGATTCACACACACACCCAGAGAGACACAACTGCTCCCCAGTCATCTCTCACCACAGCCACCGTCATGCCACGCTGCTCCATCGTATCCTTCTGTCTCTGCATACATGGCTCAGATACTGCATGCAGCAGAACCTCCCCCCCGGGGAATCCCCAGCAGCTATGTGCAACTTCCAGAAGGCACAGTTAGGCTGCAGGGCCATGTCATTTAACTCTTTGCTCCCAGTTTTCTAAAATCTGAGTTTTGCTGCGTCCTTGTTGTGGAGAGACACAAAAGGCATTTTCTTAATTCGTAAAGCACTGTTTGTCTCTTGGTAAGTATATTAAATATTCTAGGGAATGACATTGTAGCGGGTATATTCATCAGCACATTTCAAGTCATCACTGCAGAGCACTTGCCGAAAGCAAACCTTCACATTCATATTTGTATTTACCCCACGAGACTGATTTCAAGTGCTGCGATAATTTGATAACTGTGTATTTTCAGTGAAAATCGTTCCAGTAACTTGGTGCTTCTTATAAAAGTACTTCCAGCATGCATATAAATGAAGCAGCTATTCAGATTTTGAGTGGTAAATACATGTAAGAGAAAGCAACTACCTGTTTTCAGGCATAATCTGCAAATAGAACAATAGGCAAAATTAACCGAAGTAAACAGCAATTAAATATTAGTTGTGAAGAGCTGGGGCTCGTGTTGTATCACAGAAAAATGCGTAGATCTATCATGTAACACAACCAGTATTTTTAATGACCCCTCATGGACCTGTAATGGCGTATCTTGCACGAGGTACCTGAAGATCAATTAACAGCTAGGATGAAAGGATCAAGAATCCACACCATCTTATTGCCCTGAGGCTTGGAGTTCAGCAAAGAAACACAAACCTCACCAGTAAACTTCTCATCCAGGGCTTTGCAGCTGACAGTCTGTGGAAAGCTTGATTTAAAAGCGAAGTCTCAAGGTGTACTCTCAAGCTCCCGATGTGTTCGAAATAGGACCAGGTTCAGGTTTAGACATGCTGTCGGCAGGCAAAAAGGACTGGGCCTGCTCCTGAGGATGCCCAGGAGCTTCTCTTGGCACATTTAAGTGTTAAGGAACATAAAAGTTAGGAGGCATGTCTAGCCTTTGAGCCAGCTGGAATACACACTTGTCTCAGCAGCATATTACCTCCACAACCCACATATGCACTCTTTCCAAATCAGTAAAACAAAAAATTCCTTTTAATCTCTTGTGGCAACTCTTCCTGAGCCATTTTACTGAGCGAAGTAGACTGGACGGTGCTTTTAACACTTGTTTAGTGACAAACCGCTGTCACTTGTTAGGGTGGCAGGTAAGTGTATGCACAAGGTACCTGTTATGTCACAAATTAGGTCCAGGGTTAAAATGATCCTACTGACATTTAGTTTTGGGAGCGGTGGGCGGTGGAAGGCTGCCATGCAGCAAGGCAGCATCATTCTGGCGGCCTCACAGCTGTATAATTCCTGTGGAACATAATACACTGCTCAGCTATGCAGCACAAATGGAAAGCTGTGAGCACTCAAAGCAAGCAAACTCCCAAACTCTGTGAGTTCTTAGCCATTTTTTTTCCTAGGAACTTGTTTTTTGGTTATTTTTTCAGGTGTTTTTTTTCTTTGCAATACCAATTTGGCTGGAAGGCACCGGCAATTTGAAAACAAAAGTTTATCACTGCTGTTAATACCAGGCATTGAGATACTGCCTTGAAATTAAAGCTATTTGAATTCACAAGTCCATGTCTACATGCAGTGAATAGACAGCAAATATATACACACAACCTGAACTACACTTAGTGTAGTATACACTTACATTTTGAGAGAAAATGCAGTAATAAATCCCATGGTAGTTATTCTTCTAAGCTCATGACTTGTCTTGCAGTTGTTATGCCAATGTAAAACATTTGAACTACACCTCTAAATGTGGAAAAGGCAGTCTAATCTGATGGAAAAGGACAGTTGACAGCAGGGAGATTGCATTTGCATACTAGAGAATGATTCTGTTTTCCAGGCTGTTTTGTCCTTCTGGATAGAGTGCCAAAAGTGATAGGTAGAAGTGGTAGCTGAAACAAAGCTCAGTTTAAATTCAGATGCTAATTGTGCGACCAGAGTGGGTATCAGTGCACACGCGCAGGGGCACAGGCAGAGGGTTCTTTCCAGTCCCCACCTTTGAACTTGGTGGAAAAATCCATCTTTGCTTAAAGGTTACCTTAAGGAGACACTAATCTCTGCGACTATGTAATTATGACTTTTTCTGTATTTCTAATAAAATCATCTGTGTCCTTATTTTTAGCTTTAAAAGGAAAGTATTAAAACGCTCTGACCACAGACAGCTTTTTTATGAATATGACCCTTTGTCCTGGGTAAGTATTGCATCAGGGAGTACAGTGGCATACCTGTTGCTTAATTTTAGAAGGAAAAAGGTTTTAAATTTCACAGCAAGAGAAAATATTATGATCTTTGTCAGGAATAGTTTCTGAAAATAACTGCTAGTGGAAAAACCAGAAGGACCCAGGGATAGTATCTAAAATCCCAAGTGGATTATTAGTTGACGATTTTAATTTTTCACACACCATACCTGTTCTTATACAAACCCAGATACCTGTTTTCTTAAAATAACTGTGTCATTACTGTTTCAGTTTTTCCAACTTTAAAACAATGAGGAAACTACTTACCTAGCATTTAATTAATTTGTGCAAGATGTACGTATAGTAAAAAGCAGTGATTGGAATACGTCCCTTTTCTAAAGTCAGATGAAGACTTTAAAACATAGATAACAACATAATACTGAGCAAGTATAGCACATGTATGCTGGAAGACAATAGAATGTCAGTATTAATAGAAACCAGTTCCCAGTTGCAACCGTTTTTCAAGGGAATACAGTTAGAAGTTAAGAATTTGATATTCTGTGCTTATGCCAAACTTGCCTCACAGCAGATATTTTTCTGCATAGAAATTCTAGCAGTGCCACCTTGGGATCTGTGGGGATTGTATTCCCCTCTTGAAAATATTTTGGGGTTTTGGAAAAAAAAAAAAAAAGAAAGAAAAAAAAAGATTGCTGTCTCACTGGATTGAACCTCAAAGGCTTCTTTGACGCAAGTGTTATTTTGACCACGTGAACGTGGTTTCCATTTAAAAAAAAAATAGATCGAAACATGCATGAACAAACTGTCCATTGAACTTTAATGTTTCTTTGTTGCTTTGATGGTTAGCAGATTTCTGCTTCATAGATTGCCTCCTCCCCATACGGTCTAAAAGTGAAATGATACATTGTAATTTGAATGATAATTTTGTTTTGATGATTTAATTGATAACAGACAGAGGAATAAAATCCCTATTTTTCTCTGCCATGCAGATGATATAGCTACATTTCTTAGTAAACATCTGTATATAATTAAGAGATGTTGCACTAAAACTGTTTCTTCCTTACCTTTACCCCAGGGTTTTCTTGAGGATCTGTAGGATAATCCTGGATCAGGAAAGGAGATGTTGCCTCTTGTCATTCAAGGATTCTTTATCTTTACTTTTAGTGGTTTAGGTGCCAACTAAAAGTTATCTGCCCACATTGTTTTTAGTGACGTCGAGACCAATCATAACACACCCCCTTTTTGTTATCTTTCTAAGAATCTTTTCAATATCTCATCCGTTTATCTTAAAAAAGAAACCTTAATAGCTGTATTTTAGTGCATAGGATGTTTGACCTAATGTGTATATATATTTTTGCAACTGCAATGTTATGTGAAGGACAGCAAAAATATTCGGTTGGATTGCTTCTAACCCTATGGTGTTATTGTGCAGTAATAACCTATTTTTTAAGAGTTGCACATCTTTGTATAGACATGTAAATCAAAAGCAGACTAAGGACTGTTCAAACCTGCTCTGCCTATGTTGCACACAGGGAGTTATTCATTCAGTTTATCAGCCATAAAAATAATTGCACTGCACTCAAAACTGACTGACATCTTTTATAATTTTTAACACTAAAATGTCCTGGTAAAAAAGAAGACTACAATAACAACACCTGATTAGTAGACAATTGCCACTGTAAATTATAGTGTTTGCAGAATAAAACAGAGTTCAAAGAGTTATAACTTCATATTAAAAGATATAATTAGAATTTTGTCTCCCTTTCTCCCCTATAATGCCTTAATAATATCCTAAGTAGCACGTCTATTCTCTTGAAAAACAGCCAGGTGGCTGCTCTTGTCCAAATTTACAAACGTTCTTTTTTTTAATTTTAAAATTTTAAATAAGAAAAGAACAAATTTTCATCAATACTTGAATTTCTGTTTCACATTCAGCTATAATGACTGCTAATATTTAAAGAAGAAACAAATGTTTACACAAATGTATAAAGTAAAAGATTAGGGTGCGCAGAATTCCTCCTAATCTGGATGTCCCCTCTTCGCCAGCAAAAGAGCAGTTACAAGTGAAATGCAATCTACTGTCAGTAGATTTGCAAAAATATCTTTAAAAGAAATTTGGATGTCACAGTAAAATAAATAGACTATTTGATTTGATTTGTGAGCAAGTCATTTGAAAATATTGACCTTTGACATCTGTGATGCTGCTTCAGACGTTTTTAAAGCATTTTCACAGTATCTAAAAGCCAGCATAAATCTTGTGAAACTTCCTCAGTATTTTGTTCTTCCTTGCCTTACTATATGTAATAGATCTTGATCCTTGCATTCACTCACACGGAAATCTCAAGGTTATTGTTCATCTGCTAGTTAAGCACCAGGAAGGTTCTTCAGTAGTGATGGACTCCAAGAGACCATCTGTGTTGCTGCTTGATGGCCATTCCAGGATTCAAAACCATCGTCAAGACAAGACAGTGACCTTGTAAGCATGGGCTCAGACATGCTGGAGGGTACCCTTAAGAGCACGTGGGACCCCGCATGTCTGAGCAAGCCAGGTAGATTAGTTCTCTACCAAGTATGCCCACATAAATAGCCTACAGGTTGATTGAGACGCTGTCTGTCTGAGAGACAGCTAAATGGCGAGGATCTAAATAGCATGCCTCTGCTTAGGGTGCTCCAGAGACTGCTCTGCCTGAACAATTTTACCGTACTGTAAGCTTTATATGAATTACTATGTCACAGATACCAGATTTTACTGTATTTCTTTATTTCATATGGAAAATACATTAGAAGAGAAAAGCAGATGAGGTTTGTGAGGGAACAGTCTACTCTTCAATCCTTATCTTAGAATCCCCTGTCTGTGTTCCACATACTTGACCATGGGTCGATAGTACTGACCATCTCAGCTCAGGAAAGGGTCCTAAACGTGAAGCAGCAAGGAGTTATGCTAATAACCACCACTCAACAGTCTTGTTCCCTCAGGCCAATTGCATGATTGCTGACAGAAGTATTTGCACGCTGCCTGTCGGCATCCATACCCGGCCTACAAATAAACAGAGCACTTCAGTTTCTCAAACTGACAGTCGCTGATTCCTCAAGAAGCTCATTTATTTATCACCTCATTAAACCAAAGAAAATGAACAAAAGATAAACAAGTGAAGGTTTTAGGGTATCACAAGGGTGGTCTTCTATTGCAGTGTAAAGAAAATGCTGCAGAAGGGGGTCAGCTTTGAATGCTGCAATAGGCATAACTCTTTAGTGAGATTTACTTTATTCTTGTCGCTACTATTGTCAACCTAGAAAAATATGACAAGATGAAAAAGAAAACTTCATAAACAAGAGCTTCAACTTAAAAAAGACACACTCTCGTTCAGCGAGTGCAGGTTTAGTTTAGTATTTCTCTTGGCAAAGTTTAGGCATGTCTCTAGTTAACAAATGTATTCTGCTGTCAGCCCTTTTAAAGAATTATATTTGATCCTGGATGCCAAATAACTTCTTTAGCTATTAATAAATAACTCACAGGTATCTTAGCCTGCACTTGAGGAATTATGCTAATACTTTCTATGCCGGAGACAAGGGAAATTCCCCCTCCCCCCCATTCCCAATTTTGCTGACGTGTTCTCTGAGCTCTGCTTTCAGAACGGGCTCATTCTCACTAAGACAGCCATGAAATATCTCACAGAAAATCTGATCACCAACTATCTGCTTCCTGCTGATGTTGCTGAGATAATTCCTGTTGTCTCCAGAATGGGAGAGAATATGGGTCCATCAATTTTGGAGTCTGGTCTAGCTGCTTGTATTTCATTAGCTCCATGGTAATGAGTCTTTGCTATTTGAAAAGAACAGAATAGTCACTACCATGTGAACTAAATTATACTGTACATTACATGCTACCTAACTAACAATAAAATATTTTATAGGTAAAAAAGAGAGTGACACCATGATTTTTCATGTGGATTGCTGAGAAGAAAGGATCTCTAAGGGAATACTTACATAAATTATACCCCAAATGTCAAGGTGTGTCAGTTACTTGGAACATTATTTTTAGTGGATTTTTTTTTATCATGTTTATTTGAATCTATTTCAGGCTAGTCCCTTGTAAAAGCTGCTTTGTTAATGCCACAGAGACTGAAATGGATGTTATCTCAATCATTTCTTCTAACATTGATGTAATTTATCACTATCAGGTTGCAGTAGCTAGCCCCTTTTCACATGCCATTTACTTCCTACATTTAGTTAATCCAACAGAAAATTTATGGGCTAAACTTCATCCAAAGTGAAAGTTTGGAAAGAGAATCTTTTAAAAGCATCACTCCCCAGAAAGCAGGAGTTTTTAAGGTGTTTTGATTTCAGAAAACAAACAAAAAAATATTCTGATTGCTTCTTGACCACCAAACTCACTGTTGCAGTAAAATTAATATCTCACAGGGGAAGAGAGAGGAACATGCAAGGAGAGTTGATCTAAGAAGGAAAACCCTGAAAATTCAGACCACCTTTTTGTCTCTACTTCTGAATTGATGATCTGATGACTAGAAACCTTCTTCTCATTTCAAGCATCAGTTTATACTTTCATTATGACTAAAATATTTATATTTCCTTGTGGATTTTCTTGCAAGGGATTACAGGCAGCAGTGTCTCCAGGCCCATGGGAATTTCAGCCCTCAACTCCAGAGAGTGCTTTAATCAGGAAGAGGTAAAGCTCTGGGTGAATGTGCCTTTCTCTTTCCCGATGTTATGGGTTTGCCTGGCAAGGTTTGGGTGGGGGGGGGTCTATAGGGGTGGTTTCTGTGAGAAGCTGCCAGAAGCTTCCCCCATGTACAATGGAGCCACTGCCAGCCAGCTGTAAGATGGACCCACCACTGGCCAAGCCCAAGCCAATCAGCAACGGTGGTAGCGCCTCTGTGATAACATAGTTAAGAAGGGGAAGAAAAAAAGAACTGTGGTGAGATGGCAGTTAGAGAGAGGAGTGAGATGAAGTGCGAGAAACAGCTCTGCAGACACCAAGGTCGATGAAGAAGGAGAGGGGAGGAGGTGCTCGAGATGCCGGAGCAGAGAGTCTTTCCTTGCAGCTCGTGATGAAGACCATGGTGAGGCAGGCTGTCCCCCTGCAGTCCATGGAGGTCCACAGTGGAGCAGATCTCCACCTGCAGCCCGTGGAAGGGACCCCACGCTGGAGCAGGTGGATGCCTGAAGAAGGATGTGACCCTGTGGGGAGCCTGCGCTAGAGCAGGCTCCTGCCAGGACCTGTGGAGAGGAGCCCATGCCAGAGCAGGTTTGGTGGCAGGGCTTGTGACCCCGTGGGGGACCCATGCTGGAGCAGCCTGTTCCTGAAGGACTGGACCCTGTGGAAGGGACCCACGCTGGGGCAGTTCGTGAAGAGCTGCAGCCCATGGGAAGGACCCACGGTGGAGCAGTTATTGAAGAGCTGCAGCCTGTGGAAAGGACTCATACTGGAGAAGTTTATGGAGAACTGTCTCCCATGAGAGGGACCTCACGCTGGAGCAGGGGCAGAGTGTGGGGAGTCCTCCTCCTGAGGAGGAAGGAGCAGTAGAGACAATGTGTGATGCACTGACCGTAACCCCCATTCCCTGTCCCCCTGCGTCGCACAGGGGAGGAGGGAGAGAAACGAGAGTGAAGTTGAGCCCGGGAAGAAGGAGGGGTGGGGGGAAGGTGTTTGAAGATCTGGATTTATTTCTCACTATCCTACTCTGATTTGATTGGTGATGAATTAAACTCCCTTTTCTCCCCAAGTTCAGTCTGTTTTGTCCGTGACAGTAACTGGTGAGTGATCTCTCCCTGTCCTTGTCTGGACTCTCGAGCCTTTCATCAGATTTCCTCTCCCCTGTCCAGCTGCGGAGGAGGAGTGAGAGAGCAGTTTTGGTGGACCCCTGGCATTTATCCAGGCCAAACCAAAACACCGATGTAACAGCTTGACAACCTTGCCCCTGAGAATTGCGTACTGGAGTCTAGTTCATCAGTCTTCTGAAAAGGATGATCAAATGTGCAGACTATTATGCACTCCACCTACTTCTCTTCTTTATAGACTGTCATATAATGTTAGACAATTCTACCTCACTACCTTTATATTTCTTTAAAGCTTTTCCCTCTGCAGTTTGTGTTCCATTGATGATGGTTATTCTACCATGTTTCTATTACTCGTGCTAACATCTAATTTCACACCCTTCCTGAAGAGATCAAACTTTTTTTTATCTCTAAGCTTTGGTTTATTGTACAATGGTTGCAGTGGGTTTTGACTGTCATGTCCAGTTCCACAGTTGCATTAGGCACTGCTCTTAACTGGTGCTGCTTTCATTGCTTCTTTTTTCCTTTGTTCCTCCCCTCTGCCATTATTACTTGCTGTATGCTTGCCTTAAAGTCAGGTCTTCTGGGTTGTGGCATTGCTAATTCTGAAGAAATGCTTGTAAGCTTTGCCAGCCTGAGTCGTAGAAATATATATGATGTCTATCCATGGAAAAAAAGAAAAATCCATTAAGAGCTTTCCCACAGAAGCATTTCAATAGTCCAACATTAAAAGAATTCTGTGTTAGCCTCAGCTTTTCAGATCTCTTATGGTGCTGGTCATGATTTGTTTTCACCAGAATGTATTAAATGGTAATATTAAGTCTGAAAATGGTAATCTTCTTGAATTGTTGCTACCACATCTTTTTTGCTAGCTGGCAACAATCTTTTAGCCAGTTACAAACATGCAAGGTCATTTCTTTTGACAGATTCTCTGACTGTTGAGTGTCTGGACTAAGGTTGAGTTGGAGCTGTTGAGTGAGGTTGGCTTGGAGTCCTGGGTTAAGGAGACATTACAGAAGAATTACTGATGTATTTTTATTTTGTACTGGAACAACTACAGGGAATCTTCTGTGTCTCAGTCTCATTACATGTTCATACTTGCAGTTATTCAACAATCAACAAAGTTAAATGAGAGGTTTTCTAGCTGTTTTGTCTAGACTGGTCACTAATGAGACAGAATAGTCCAAGGGACATTTGCTCACTTCCTCAGTGCCGGACACAGCAAAGGTCAACTTTGTGAGGGACATAGGCAACTGCAGAGTTTTTCCTCCCTTCCCTTCCTATTTAGACAAGGTCTGCATCTACCCATACTTGAATTACATCTGTTCTTTTGAAAGGTGCTGATGTAGTTCACTGTTGGGATTACAGAGGAAACTGCTTTTTGTATTTCATAATCAGGAGATGTAAAGTTAGTTTTGATTCTAACTACCTCTGTGAACCATATTGATTCATTAAGTCTCAAGGCACAAATGTACTGAGAATTAAGAAATGAGAGATTTGTAGATGGGAGGATAGTGTTACTGGTTCAGTTTTGTCCAGAATGAATGACCAAAGCTCTTTCGAGGTGTTTCTAGAGGTGTCTAGCAATATTAACACAGATACAGCTGCCAGAAAGAAGTTTTTTGACAAAACAAAACTTGATGTCTCACATACAGGCCATTCTCAGAAAAGCTGTAGAATAACTGAAACTCAAAGATCACAGTGAGGACAGCCAGCTGATCCACCAACTTGGAAGTTAATTTAGCAATTGTTCAATAATTCATTAATCTTTGTTTCTGTACTGCTTAAATTTTAGTGTATTTTGAGTCTTAAATATATTGTAAGTAAGGAAGAATTGTCCATCTGTTCTGGTAAACCCTATTTGTTTTGGTTTTGGTGTTTTTATCCTGCCTACAGTAGAAGAATAATAATTTACATGACTGAAATGCTGGCAACAGTCCAGTCTGTAATCAGCCCTTACGTACCCAGGGTTTTTCCTAAGGAACTCAGAAACTTAAAGCTATGTAAAGAAAAGGAATGGCAAATGTATAAACAGCAACAAAGTCTACAATTTTAGAAGTGCAGTATTCTAAAAGGATTCTGTGGTGCCCAAGATGGCAGAAACATGGCCGATGGTCAGATGCCACGGGCAGGGGAAACCCTGCACCCTGCCCAGCAGTGTTTCCTGCAAAAACACCTTATTCCCTGTGCAAGACAGAACAGTCAGTGCTGGTGGATTAGTGTTAAATCCTACAGGTTCCTGCTCCAAGTCTTCTCTACCTGTCACAGTAGGGGCTAAATTGTATGAGCAGATAGATAACTAATCATAATTCCTAGGGGACTCACGATGTCAACTTTGAGAGGATTACAGGGAATTGCACAGGACTGTCAGTGAGTGCAGATATGCTGAGAAAACGACACACCAGACAAAGAAAAACCAATAGCAAATGAAGAAGGGGAAAATTAATACTGATTCAAATTTGCTAAAATACTAGGCTTCTTTCTAAAGCTGCACTCAGCCAGCTCTTGATGGTGTAGGCTCTACTGAATGCTTCACTGCTGATAAGGTTATATGTTACTTGCTGTTTATTGTTGTCAGATCTGGCATTGCTCCGCATCAAACTCAGTTTGTGATGTTTTTGCTGACTGCTTTTGGCACTTGCATAGGTTGTGATCCTGCATTGCATGTAGGTGCTAGAGATCTGGAGTCTGGTTACTTAAGGCAGTCTTATTTTCCTGAGGTACTTTTTCCAATTTGAAAGGTATGAAATAATGACGTGGATTGTACCATAGTGGGAGAAAAGTTATCATCTCACTCACCAGCTGCCATGGGAAAGGCAGATGTGCTGAATACCCTTGATTTTGTTGAGCTCATGGAATGTACAGAGCTGAGGAAGGATGTTTTGGGAATAGTGGGGAGTATACAGAAAGCAGAACATTACTGCAAAAATATTACTGTTAATAATAATAATTATATATCATGAAGAGAAGCTTAATGATGGGGTTAGATACTTCTTTGGTGAGATTGTTTTCAGTTAAAGGAAGATGCATACACCCCCATTTCTCTAAAAGTGGCAGGAATGGGAAGAGCATGAATACCTGCTCAAAGTGCTTTCTATTTCCAGGTAATGCCCATGATCTTTGCTTTTCACCTATTCTCAGAGACATAGTTTAGTCATCACCTGTTTTCATGTGACATCTTCTTTGCCCAGTGCTGTTAAGTCTCTTGTGGCTGCTTCTCCACAGAAGATGAGCAAATACAGCTAAATGACCCTTCCATCCCTGTCTTTTTTGCCATAATCCCCACAGATCTTTTAGATCGCATAGTCCCTGCGCAGGTTTGCATCCACTTGAGGTCCTTGGGTGGTATTTTTCACAACTGGTCGCTTAATGTTTCATTCAGCTAGCATGAATAAAATATCACTACCGAAGACAGTAACCTGAAAAAGCCTATGTGATTGCCCAGCTTCTAGCCTAACACTCTGATTTAGTGTGCTACACAGTATAACAATTCCCATTATTCATATATGACTTCATCGCCTATTCCTGAGGACTGGATGGTCTTCCAAATGTTATCATGAGAATAAAAAATTACTTAATACCCTCATTCCAAGCCATCTGTTCCTGAATAGGTTTGTGTTTAGTCAGATTTCTGAGAGATATATCCCTTTGATGAAGATTGATTAGCTTCACCAGAATCCACATAACTTGCCCCCTTGGAGAAATAACTCTTCCCTGCCTGGAAAATCCACGCCAGAGTGAGCTCTGGGGTAACTATCTACCTAACACTAAGTTTTGTAATAATTGCTGCTTGTAGGGAGCTGTTTGCCATGTTGGAGTATATCATAGCAGAATGGGGGAAATATACAGAAAATACCAAGGAGCTTGTTCCAATTATTCACTGTCAGTACTGGCTAGTTGTCTAGATCTCAGCAGTCCAAGTAAGGATAATGCCACTCTTGACTTTAAAGACTAGTTCATGGGATAATGGGTATTACCTTAAAGAAATGAGATAAACATCGTTTCCTCTGATTTTTTTTTTTTTTCTTATTTTTTGTGAACTTAATTTTTTCTCGTGTTGTATGACTAAGTAAACCACTGGCAGTATAAAATACTTTTCTACTTGGGTTTAAACACTTTTGAATTTGTATAGTTCAATGTATATGCTAGTCTTTTCAAAATATTATGGATTAATGCAACTAGAATTAACAGTTTTATTAAAATTTTTCAAATACTGAAATATTCATAAGCCACCAAAGAAAGACACTAAAATATTCGCTGCCAAGACTTCTCCAGCTTTCTACTGGTTTTCCTTTAGCTAATACACTTTCCTCCAGACTCCAGCACAAATTCACAGTTAGCATTATCTAGCAGTCTGCCCAGAAAGAATATCCGCTAACACTAAATCCTCTACTCCTCTCTCCTAGACTCTCCTGGAAGAGTCTAATCTTCCAAGAGACATTTTAACCACTACAGCCTGAATTGCAAGTGTATTCCAGGGATGCAGGTTATAGATTAATGCATCAAAAAGCCTGTCCTAAGTAATAAATAATGGAAGATTATTAGAAGGTATGATCTCAGCCACTTATCTTTTGAATTTACACTGAGTGATGAAAAAAGAAGAAAGGATGTCAAACTGGGTAAGTACTACAAATAATGTGGTGATACAGTGAAATCCTCTTTACTTTGATATGATTTTAGTATAAAAAATAGCTCTTTAAACGGAAGCCTCTTGATTTTTATTTTAAGAAAACTAAATGAATTGAAAGGCAGCCAAAAAAAATCCCATCATATTGCTCAGTTTCATTAACAAGTTGATACTAGAAGTGTCATACCATATAACCTTGCAGTTATGAATCTGTCATATGCTGGAGAAGGTTTCTGGACTCCCAGGAAATATTGTAGTTGAGAGTAAGCTGGTGTACAATTCATTAAGTTCTGGTCATACGTCTAGGTTATCACCTGAGCAATAGCGTGGATGAAAGAGGTGGACAAGAGGAATTGTCTCAGTTGCAAACTGAGGTACATCTGGTAAAAAATACCTGATCTGGATCAGAATATCTTCAGGAGGTCTCCTTGTTGAAAGGTCTTTGCATAGTATATAAGAAAAATATGTAAAAATTGAATTATTACAATATCAGAGAAAGCTGGAAGAATTCCTGATGAAAATTTCTACCATCAGAAAATGTGTTTGTGAAAATGTGTTTCCTTTGACAAATTTCTGATCCTACATAAATTTTAACTGGAAACGTTTTCTGACAGGTAAGTTTCTTGACAGCTCACTCCCTGAATCCTTAACCAGTTTGCCTGGAAGATTGCTTGTCAGGAGTGTTGTTTCTCAATTTCATTAGCTTACAGGTTAGTTGGTCTCTCGACTTTCTAACTGTTCTGATGAGAACAGAGCTGTACATTATTACCAGGTAGGTTCTCAGGTCCTCACTCCTGTCTCTATGGTGTTGCGAAAGACCCAGGGAGACCTGAGAGCCACCTCCAAGCCCATTTAGCTTGACTCCAAGAGCACACCAGGGATAGATGGAATCTAGACTCCCGACTTTGTGGCAGAGAGACCAGAAAAAACCCAGGGTGCATAAGTAAAATCTCAGGACTTCTCTTATTTTCGAACTGAAGCTAGGGGTCAAAAATTAAGTTTGTTTTTATTCTGGAAGTCTGCATCTATTTAATTTTTTTTTTTTCAGTTTCAGTCTCTGCTCTTTCCAACCCACAAACCCCAAGCCACACCATTCTCTCCCTTTCTTAGACCCATGATCATCTCTTCTAGCAGGTATGAAGAAACAGCTCTGAGTATTCCTAGCTGAGACTTTGGGATAGCTGGAAACTGAGCAATGTCAGTGCGGAAGGAAGTAGCAACCCAGCTAGGAGAGAGTTGTAAGGAACTACTGATGTCCTGATACTGATACCTCAGCATCTCAGGTTATACATGTATGCATACATATTGTCTATACAGACTCAAAGGAAGGACTCATATAGAAAACATTTAAAGAAAAACCTGCTGAATATAATGGCTGTGGCTCTAGCTGGCATTCTTACTGCCTTCTCAGAAATGCAGAGAGTATTGCTTTCTGGTTCTTGTTCCAAAGATGTTTCTGAGGACTGTTCCAATTTTTGTCTTGTATCACGCCAGTTATTCTTTTTGTAAATAGGAAAATTATCATGATTATCTGTACTAATATGTCTTTTTTGGAATGCCTATATTGTTTAATGGTTGTAAAAACCAACTAAGTTTTGAGTGCTTCAATCAGATGCTAGGTTCTTCTCATATGATGTTGAGTATTGAAGAGTAAACAGTATTAACAGTGATCATAAACATACCTTCTAAATTATGAATTGTTTATGAAGTTCAACTGCAAGACAGTCGTTCCTCTTCTGCTCAGCCTTCAGTTGCAACAAAGATGAAAATCACAGGTTTTTCAGACTTAAGCATAAGAAGAAACAGGTGACAGGCAATATTGTTGACCTACTGTTAAGTACTGTTAAGTACTATTAAGGATATGAGAGTCCTGAAGTCCTGAATTCTCTAATGATTGAAGGAAAACTCACAGAATCAGAGTCCACTGAAATATCTTTCTCTTGAGCCGCTAGTATCCTAATCTGACGTGGAGCATCTATAAATCACTTTCACACAAGTCGATCAGACCAACAAATCTCTTGTGTGAAGTATCTTCAAAGTTACTTTCTTCTAGATTATATTCTACAGTGCAAATGAAAATAGAATCTGGCCAGATAGAAAAAATAAAGTGACAGCAGTCAAATAAAATTAAAAATTGATATGTAGGCCAATACACTGAGTAATTTCTGAAGATTTTAATTTATATAACTTACTAGTATTTTTTTCTAATTTGTGTCCTGTTTGTAACATTGTAATATTCATGGAATATGACAATTCTTAAAGTGTAGTCAAAGTTGACTAAAGTGGGAGAGATAGAGGTGATTAATTAATTTCCTACAAAAAAATTTTCCATTCCAATGTTCTTTCTATGAAACTGAAATGTTTTTCAGGATTATGTTGATATTGAAAAAAATTTGGACAAAAATTTAGTATCTTTTTATAATAAAAATGGAATAAATAACTGAAGTTTAGTGTTAGGTTCTGTTCGGTTTTTTTAAAACTCAATTTAAAGCTCTATGAATTTGAAAGTGCTTATAATTTTCCAGGTCTGTCAAATTCAAATGTTTCAATATCTTGTTTCAAAGATAACATATTTTTGCTGCTAAATGTGCACATTTTGCTCCAGACTTTCATTCTTCCTATAGAATAGAAATTTTATTTACCAATTAGATGTTTCCAATTCTGAGCTCTCAATAACCTTGCTGACAGGTAAAGATACTTGGTACTTCACAGGAATAGTCAAGCTATGCCTGACCTCAAGGTTTTGATACTAATTTTATCCTTTAAATCTAAAAGGAGAAAAAAATGGTACAAAAGGTGATTATGGCAATAATGCAAATTGTATAGCGAGATTTTCAGAGAGAGTGGCATTGTTTGCCTGTAACTACTGATGGTTTCTGAACTTAGAAAAGACTGATTGCTTCTCCAAAGAGCTCATGTTTTGAGAACAGAGATGAGAATTTTATAAGCTACTTCTTTTTTATAGTTGAAATAGTCTATTTTTGATGTTTTAATGTTTTAGATTAGGTTTTCAGCTTGGAAATTGTGGCTACAGGGAGCTAGTATGAGTTTCCTGGGGATGTCTGGCAAAAGATAAGTGTTTCTGTATAGAGAGCTTCTTCCTAATCAATAACAATACATGAAGAGACCACACACAAAAGTTTTTTTACCTCTGTCTTGATCACGAAAGTAGCCAGCATTGCCAGCACTCCAGCCTCCCTTGACACTGACTGCTCATTCTCACCCTGTGCTGTCCTGCTTCTTCGCACTGAGCACTTTTTGGGGGGAAACTGGTGAAAATTGTATTTCCCCTACCTTGGATTTATTTTAACCTGGTCGGTTCCACGGTCTTGTTCACAGTATGGATGTACAAATTCCTGAGTTGGTCCATCGTCAGATGAAAGAGCTTGTGATGATAAATAGTTTCAGTTCTTGGGTAAGGATTTCCACAGCACTCCTCCAGATCAGATGTTGTCGTCTCTCCCGGTATGATCCTCAAGCCCAGGCAGACCTCATGTTGCAGCCGTAGATTTAAAACTGGATGAAAACACTGTGTTTGCCTTTAGCTTGACTTCACCTGTTGAATTAGTGTATAGTATGCATACTGCAGTATTTTGTATACTATACTTTCTTTAGAGGAAAGGGAAGAGCAGATGGAATGGAAACTAGGGATAAACAAGTTAACTCACCACATGTGCACCGCTAGGTCTATAAACATATATACTGTATCTTTTTTGTCCATTAACCTTTTCACTTTTCAACTAAAGAAAGAGAAATCTTGTTCTTTCAATATTGCAACATTTTCCAATCCTTTAATCTTTCCTATAGATCTTTTTAGAACCCTTTCCAAAGTATAAATACCTCTTTTAAATTATGAATACCAGGCTTGGACATGTTTCAAGCCACAATTATTCCTGATACCTTAGTAATATCGTAATAAGGGAAAGGAAATACTTTCCCTTATTGTAATTAATAATTTTATTAGTTATGACAAAGGTCACTGTCAAAGCAAGAATTGGATCCTTCTGCTCTAGACTTTCAACCATCCACAAAAGGAGGATGTGCCTGTAGCCTATGTTCTTTATTCTGAAGTGAATGTCTTAATATTTGACTGTATGAAACCCCATATTTTTCATTTGCACCCAATTTAATGAGCCAGTGAAATTATGTGGTATCATCATTGTCTTACCCCCTTCTCTGTGTTCCAGGTTTATGTCATTTCTACTCAGCACAGTGAAATGTTACTTGTGTATTATCAAGCAACTCTGACTGTATTGTAATTTTTCTGTATATTCACATCATATTTGCCCTTCTGCTTTCATTATCAATTAACTACTCATTTCCTTTTCCCTGTCTTACTCCTGAGATGTGTTGATCAGTTTATGTACACATTCATACACAGGGACACACAAATATTGTATACATGTGTATTTTTAAGTATAACTTTGATCTCCTTTCTAAGCCAAGTTGGCTTATTGCCAGAGCAGTTGTCCTGCTTTACTGCTTGTGGCTATTGGAGATCTAGTGAAATATTCTTAAACAAGTCCTAATTATTCATGTTTTTCTGTTTAAATTTTTTCTCCCAATAGATATGGATTTATTTGTTCTCAGCTTTGGAAAACTGACTCCTTTAAAGCTCCAAGTAATTCAATAGCTGCCATAAAAATTCTGCAACAAAGCCCAAGGAAAGATCCTGATATCCCCTTTCTTCATTTCCAGAAAGAATATGAAAAGGGGAGGATGTGCAATCTTGATTAAAATAAATCTAAGCGTCTGACAGAGAAACATTAATTTTTATCGCTCACAGTAGATTTTCATGGTCAGGAAGCTTGGCAAGCATCAAAAATCACTGTAGTTTGCAATGCCAGAGTATCTCATGAGCAGTACGATTGAAATGGAAAGTGCTGGTATCTTGAAGGAATGAACTCTTGAATGGTTGTCTGTGTCGATCTTTATGCAGGTCGTGTGAACCCTCTAGTTGTTATTCCATTCACTAGTACATTTCATTATTACTGAAAAACACCTGTATTATTTTTACCAGAACAAAGATATCAGTTTGATTGTAACTCTTCTGCATTTTGCTCCTAAGGAAGGATACTGTCCTTCAGTTTTAAAAGTTACTGGTTTTAGAGAAATAGGTCCTGTAGTTCTATTTTCCCACATGCATTCTTAAAAACTCTGCGCACCAGCTGTGTTGGGTCACAGAATAAAAGGGCTTCTTAAGATTTGGACTGCAGACTCGCTCTGAGAAGAAACACGCTTCATGTTCTCAGACTGGTATGTCAGTGTTGTGTTGGATACAAGCCTTCTGAAAAGAAATCATCAAATATGCACTTCAGAGAAAAAATAGCCAATGATAGAAAAAAAAATAGGAAGTACAATCTAATATATCTGCACAAAAGCAAAGTCACTTCTTACTCTTTCATCCCCTGTTGAGTAATCATTCAAAGAACTGAAAGTTTTCTCTGAAAATAATAGCTTTTTAAAATTTAGATTACTGTTAACTGGGAGTTTTAACTGAAAGTCTGACACCAAAATACACTCTTTTCTACAGGCATTTTTATGGACATAATGTGACATTTGGTTGGACTGCTCCTATTTTAAAGAATTCTTCAGATAAATTCAAGACATTGCGATGAACCGTAGTAAGAATGAGAAAGGTCATGCTACCACAACTAGGTCTTCGTAATTCAAACCACTTCTTTTGAGTATTTCAACTGGTGAGAATATTGTATAGAGGGTCAGCTGATATCCTACCTGTCTTTATTTGAAAGTCTAGTTTCATTAATGTTTACTACAAGTGATCAGAATAAAACTTGCATTTCAGTTCATATGAAAGCTTTTGCTCAGTGTAAAACAAACACTTCTGGTTTTGTTTATTTGTTTGTTTGGGGTTTAGTAGTGGGGTTTTTTTTTCTATTTTAGATAGAAAATATGAAGCAAAAATCAATATCTGTTTAGACCAACTCTTTTATTCAGCTCAACACTCAGACAAATAAAAAAGTTATTCAGTGTCCTAACCAGTTCTTTCCTCAGCTCTTCCTCTAACTCTTGGCAATTGTCTTTATTATTTATTTTGTAAATTCTTTCCAATCTTCAGTACATGAGAAATTCAAGGGTCAGCTTAAGCTTTAGAATTCTTTTCTTTATGTTGTAAAATTTCATTTGGAAAAGCCAAATGAAACTGCAAAAATACACTACAGAATTATTGATGATGAAGGGAAAAATAAAATTTCATTTCCTTATATCTGCTTCTTGTAACTTTTCTAAAAATTGTATTAGTGGATCAACGCTGAGTTTCCATTTCTCTTCAGATAGTAGGATCCGCATGTTTACTTTACATCTTCTTTCACCTCTAACCACTGTTTTGCTGTCTCCATCCTGCCTATCTGTCTGCTGACAAAACAGTTTTTTTCAAGAAAATTTTGCCAAATACTCCATGGTAATCTGTTGCAAACTGATCTTTAGCTGGCTCTGAGCACAGACAAAGTTACATTGTGAAAGTCCTACTTGTGCCCAAATGTCACTGTAATGTGAATTGCTTCAGGATGGAGACCAAGCTGAGTGATCTTTCCATGTTGCAGATCAAATGGACATGTTTTACGGCAACACTGAGTCAAGTTTCTTGGAGCTGTTCTGAAGTCTCCGTTCCATCTCATTCCATTTTCGGCTGCCTCCACTTGTTTAGCCTCTTATCAGTTTACATATATCACAAGGATAAGACACTCCTTTAGCCAAGTTAATTATACTGTCTTCATCCCTTGCAATCATGAGCAGGCCTGGTTATTTTAATCATCTTCACGCCTACTTTCTTATACACACTTTGCTTCCACAGTAGCCATTCTAAAATGTGTGAGCTGGACTCTTGCCTAGAAGTAAGCCGATCCCTGCATTACCCTGAAATGTTCTCATTGCATTTGCTTCTAATTGGGTAATGCACAGCACTGTTTTTGTATGACATTTTGTTCCTTGCTATCAAACATTCCATGCTTTTTTCATGACATGATTTACAAGACTTCCTTGTCACCTGCATTCCTGCCAATTCTCCCAGAGATTCATCTCTAGATTGTTCTGTTTCTTCCAAACTCTCACCCTCGTACTGCAGCTAATTGAATATTTGCATACCCTGTTCCTTCCGTCTGGAACTCCCAACCCTTGTAACTCACGGAGTGTCCCTTGCCAAACACTTTCAAAAGTCAGGCTGAAACTTTCCACTTTGAATATTGCTTTTCATGTTCATGTGTAATCCCTTTCAAAATGTTCGGAGCCCAGAAATGTTTCCACATTCAAGTGATCAGAATTGAGGGATAATAGTGGTGTTCCAGGCCAAATCAGATACAGACTGATCTGTGAAAGTGTCATTTCCTTGTAGAATTTTACAGCGGTGACAATTCAGAATGTCCTCCTAGTAAAAACAAATCCAGGTCCTTCACATTCCTGAGCGAGCACAGGCCTGTTACATTCATAGGTACAAAAATGGATCTGAAGCAGCAATATGTTGGGTAGCTTAAATTGTCGGAACCTGGAAGTCTGCAATTTAGCAGCAGATAGAAGTGGTTAGTTCTGTAATATCATAGTAAGTTCAAGAATTAAATATTTTTATTCATGTAAATGCTGCATGCTCAGCAGCAAATTAGCAGGAAATCCATCTACTAAGACCAAGAACGCAGTCTGACCTCCTCCCATCCCTCTCTTTCATTATGTTTCCAATTCCTTCTGTTCACCTCTAAGTCTTGTTGTGCCTTCCCACAGTTCCTTACGTGTAATTCAGAATTTAGGTCTTGTCAATCTACCGGTTTTCTGTCAATACATAAATGATATCAACTTATCTTCCGAAGCTGCTGTTAACATATCAGTGAAGTCTTCAAGATAGATATCAGTTTAAAGAGATGATCAGTGTAATACATGATTGTCAAATTATGCAAGTAAGCCATGCCAATATGTTTTTACACCATATTAATACTTCTGCACCAGCCTTTCTACTAACTTGACTTTCTAGTTTGGTCTTTAATGGAACTGCATTGGAGAAATATTAAATTTCTGATAGGTTTAAAGAATAAACAGTAACTCTTATTCTCAGTATGACAAACAAAGTAGTAAGGAAGTTCTCCAATGATTCTGCTTTGTCTTCAGAGTATATTGTATCCTGCAGCTTCTTCAGCTGTGCTGACTTTGAGTGTTTTCTGACCAAAATCTTAAGAAGACAAGGTTTTTGTCTGTTTCAGATTGGAGTTATCAACACAAAAGTAAAACAAACCTTCTTTTTTTTGTAAGGAAAACCTTTGCTGCTTTCTACAGGTGAAAACAACCTTCAGACTCCAATAGCTACTAAGTTTCACACTACATTCAATTAATTTGATATTATTAAACCAGCAGAGACCATTTCTTCCTTATGTCTTACTAGAATCATTCATTGTTTATATTAATGTCAGGAATGTCGAGATTTATCAATAGGCTCCAGCAGCAATGTTTGTTAGAAATTTGTTGGAGACCATAATTATTCTCTCACAGGAAGTGCTTCTCTGCAGGATGAATGCTGAGAGCAAGTGCCATATATTTACCCTTTCCCTGGCTTTTACCATCTTGTGACGTGCCTGATACTAGCTACTTACTATAGCAAAATATTGAAGATGGCTTTTGTAAGAGGTCCAAGGTTACTGTATGATTGAGGTGTTGTTTTAGCTCAGTGCTCTCCAAAAACATTAACTAGCCATTTAAGAAAGTGAAAAAGTTAAAGGTGAATTTTTTAACAGTGTAGCTTACAAAGCAGAAGGATTTTGTAAATAATAGGTATTAATACATTGTTATGAATGGGAATTACTTATGCAGAATGTTTTCCAGCATTGGAAGACTTTGATGAATTGCAATAGCAGATTTAAGGTTTAGCAAGAGATTAGCTGTGCAATAAGGACAGGGATTGGCTTATATCATCTAGAGATTTCATTGTTAGCAAATGCCCCTTCATAATCACCACAGAGGAGAAAAAAAACATTGAAGTCTTGTCCAAGGGTCTGAACTACCTGTCACACTGGCATATGTCAGAAGTAACGCTCATAAGTAGCTGGAGTTACACTAACAGTAACAGAAAGTTGCTCCCTAATGCAGAATTAAAATGAATAGAAAGGGATTTTAGCTGCATTTATTTACTGAGAACGGCTTACTGACGAGATACAACAGTGAATGGTAATGTCTGCTGCTACTGCAACTGTGGTTTGCTTTAGAGTTTTATCTCTTTCATAAATTTATTTCACCTCCTGAAGGTTCTTCCTTTGATTTTTCATTGCACTGGAGGAGAGATTTGTGCCTTCCAACATTTCTCAAGAGGGACACATGCCCTGAAAGCTCTTAGAAGTACAACCACTTGCCAGTCCTGCAGGCAAGCACCAATGCAGCAGCAGCTGGCTGCATACTCTCTCAAAGAATTAGAGAAAAAAAAATCAGCTTTGTATCTTGGTGCTGAAGTCAGAGTCAGGAAAAGAGGATGCAAGTGTTGTAGCTATGTAAATACTGAAGTGAAATTTTTTCCTTTAGTAGACAGATAATACAGACTGTACATGCACATTTATTACCTTATTTGTTCTGCTGCTTGTGTCTCTTGTATGATTTTGGAAGGGTGAAGTAGGTCTTGGGTTATGAGTTCAGTTCTTAGCACTAGCTTTGAGAAAATAAAGCTTTAAATAAATTAGTGTGAGTTCAGACTAGTACAATTTATTCCACTGTGTTCAGCTTAGGGTTTCTGGTACATGACAGCGCACAGTACACATTCCTGTGTGGAATGAGCTGTTGTGACTGCAGAGGAGCTCAGGGCCATAGTTACGGTTTAGAAACAGAGCTTCTGCTAGGAACTGCTGTGGTCAATCTGATTTTATACTGTACATGTATCGTGGAACTTTCCCTTCACACACAGAAAACTTTTTCAGGAGTAGAACAACCTACAACATATACAGGTATGAAAAGGAAAAGAAGTTTCATTTTTCAGTTTTAAACCACAAAAATCTTCGTCAGAAACCTTAATGAGTTCTTAGATGGGTCACAGGTTTTGTGACTGGAACACAAACTGAGTGCCTAATATTTGATAATCTAATTCTAAGGTTCCAAATAATTGCAGGGAAAAATTACAGCTGGTTTCTACTCACAAGAGCTACTGAGCACACACAACACACATTTCTGTTGTAGTTGCTTACATCAGATTTCATTCTGTCCCCCTGCTTAAGCTTTTACATGGTTTTAAATGGTTGCTGCAAAGTCAGATCTTTGAGAAAGACATATGACTGGCAGAGAATAAATATTTTACATGGAATAATTACTTATTGCCTGAAGTCTTTGGCATGCTATCCAGGAGGAAAAAAAACATTTTAATAAATGCCAACCACACCTACAAAAGTACCATCATAAATCATACTCATTTATTCCAAGATTATCATTTGATAACCAGTCCAAATTGCTGTTGAGATAATAGCACCTCTTTTGATGTTACTGGCAAAGTGCAGGTAAAAATATTTCTGTGTTTGGCTTTCACCATTAGTGCTATGATTTTACAAAACCTAACAACAAAACAAGAGCCAAAGCGTAAGAGGAAGAATACTTTCACATAGTAGAGTAAGTTAAATACACTTCTGCATACTTTGGAAACAATTGCCACCTATCAGAAACAAGCTATTAAGTGAAAAGTGTATAAACACTCAAAGTATTTTACTGGGTACATTTTGGAAACATTTAGTACAATCTGTTTAGTTTAAGCCTAGTTTTCTTAGTGGGGCTTGGAAAAATACTTGCAGCAAATACAATAGGTTCTCCCAACAACAAAAGCAGCCAAATCACTTTCGCTGGAAAAGATACAAACCGGCTGTAACAGATTTCTCTCCCTGACACCTCAGGTCTAGATCCATTCAGAGGCTGCCTTTATAACTTCCCAGTAAACTTTAATCAATGTCAGGTTTACACCAGCGCAGAGCAGAATCTCTGGTTTATCAGTTTAAAACAATGGGATTCTTTATGCAGGGAGATAGTGATTCACTGCCTTGTTTGTCCTAGCTAATGAGAACTAACAGCACTGTCTGTAATGGATGGGCCGTGGATATTACTGTGGGAACGTGCCTCCAGGAAGAGATCCAACTATCTTTGACTGTGTAGTCAAAGGTGATTGTTATTAAAATAATTTTGGAAACTCATGTACAAGATGTACTTGAATTGCACCGTGAATAAGTTAACGAGTGTTCTAACTTATCATAGCTGTTCTGCACGTATGTTCAACATGCGGCTTGTTGGCATTTTAATGCTGTGTATGTGTGTGGGGAGAGGGGTGTGAGCAGACCTAGTTTGCTGGCTCATCTTGATAGATGGATTGGGTTTTCTTATCACTGAATCAGAGAAACACTGAGTGGTTCTCCAAGACGAAATAGCTTGAGGGAAAAGACTGAACATCCTGCATCAGACCTTACAGTAAATCAGACCACAGAATGGCTCAATTCAAGTGATTGGAAGCTTGCTCGGGATTTCTGCCAGGGTTTGTTGCACCATAAATGAAAATCCAACGAAGTAAGAGATGGAAATCTGTTAAAGACCCTTGATCACATATTTGCTGTGTGGGAAAATGGCAGGGACAACTCATTGCCCTGCATTCGGTGAAGGTTTATGACAAGTTAGTTGTTTAGAAAGCATGGCTCTTCCCAGATGTGACAGAGAAGATATCTTGTCCTTGCAGGGGACACAGCTGTATAGAAACTTTCCTTCTGGTGAAGTCTGGAACATCCACAAGCCCTAAAAGTTAGATAAAAATCCCCGTGACTGTGGGGGAATAGGTGGATAGGAAAAGAATGAGCCAAGTTTCAGGATGAGAAGAGTTGAGAATCTTTCATTCTTGCTCTTCTGTGGAGGACTCTCACTGCCCGAAAAAGGGTCTTGGAGAAGACTGAGGACTGATGTTGAACAATGTGTACATGGTCTGTTAGAGAAAGGATGGGGGGAGAGTGAATGCATGACTTTCTGTTCTCCTCCTCAGCAGGCTGAGATCCATAGCAGAGCATGTAGACTCAACCATTTTCTGCAGGAGTACAGAGAGTTCAATAAACCAGCTGGGAAGAGAACAACTTAGTAAAGTCCCAGAGTTGTAAATGAAGCTATTTACACAACACAATAACAGCAACGGATATTCAGATACCATCATCATTGTAATAATTTCTAATTATTGTGATTTAACCCTACATGTCAACTAAGCACCACGTAGCCCCTCGCTCACTCTCCAGGGCTCTATCACAAGTAACTGTTAGTTAGGAAGACAAACGCCATTACTTTGAATGTCCTCCCTCCCCTTCCTTCTTCTTCTCCCAGCTTTTTATTGCTGAGCATGGTGACATCATATGGTGTGGAATATCCCATTTGTCAGCTGGGATTAGCTGTCCCAGCAGAGTTCCCTCCCATCTTCTTGTGCACCCACAGCCTAGTCACTGGCAGGGCGAGGTGAGAAGCAGAAAAGGCCTCGACACTATGTAAGCACTGCTCAGCAATGATGAAAACATCCCTGTGTTATCACACATCCCTGTTTTCAGCACAAGTGTAAAACATAGCCTCATGCTAGCTTCTATGAAGAAAATTATCCCATCCAAAACCAGTACATTAATACATTTCTTTTTCAGAAAGGCTGTGATACTGATAGTGTGGCTTACCAATTCAAATAACCACTTTACCAAATTTAACTTAACCAATTTACCAAAGCAAATAACCACTGAGTAGATACAGTGGCAGCATGTGCTTGTGACCAGGTGAAGACATTCATTTCAGATTATTTTGCATGATGAAATTTTGCTGCAAAACAGGACTGTGAAGTATTTCACAGAAAAGAATGATCAGACAAAGCTAAAAAACTAGCAGATCTACCTTTCAGAATGCTCCTTATCCCAGTCATACACATTGTACAATGCCTGTGTGTTCTCATGTAAGCACTACAAATTTTGCACCTATGCCAAAACACTTGTACACATCCTATCAGGCACTATGGTTGGTGGAGGCCAGACCTGAAACCTACCTCTCAGATGTACCCTTTAACTGATAAGAAAAGTTTTCAAATGTGCCAAAAAGCTTTCTTTAAGTCTCAGGTGAGGACTGCTACACTGAAACGTAACTGTCACGAAATACATGGCAGAGGCTCTTACCATAGAAGTTAGCATATATAAATGATCAAAGATTCAGTGAAGTACTGACATGCAAATGTTCTGGGTGGTGTTATAGACCAGTTTGGAAAATGCAATTTTCACAAAAATGCAATATATGTAAAGAAAAAGAAGAGTCACTGAAATCATCAGTGGAAAATTTCAAATTTGTAACCAAAATATAAATGTTTGAATTCTGAAATGCAGCTGAAGCACTGGCTGAGGACTTCACATTTCCATTCTTCTCTTCTGGTTTGACTCTTAAGCAAAACCACATCTCCTCTGATACAACCATGAACTTGCTTTTCCAAAAAACACATCAACATTTTCCATTAAAAAAATACAGAAACATTAAAGGGTACTTTAATCATAATCCATAAACCATAAATTCCCATTATTGAGAACTAAAGCGGTCTTAGATTCTTATTCGACCTTTCAGCTGAGATGCAGAATGGAATACAAAGGAGAAACAGGGATATCTGCAATGTCTTTCCACTGTGCTCTTCCACTACAGGGCTGTATACAGTCTGGCAGTAACATCTATTTTACTGCTTGAACTGCATTAAAACCCAGGTACTAAAACCGTTTGATTTTCCTGATCTACTGGGCATAATGGAGACACAATCAGTGCCCCGTCTGTGCCCAACTTCATCAAAACTGCGCACTACACATGTGTGCAACACTTTCACAAACTATTTTCTCTTCCGTATTGTTATAACCTGGAAAAGTAGATACTGAAGAATGGAAAAGCTTATGCAGCTGTAATTAGCAGGATTAAAAATTGTAAGTAAACCACTAAAACTTTCAGCAAATTTAACAGATAATGCAGTTCAGATAACTGCAAATAAAAATGACCTTTTATTCTGAAGTGGGAATGAATTGGAAAAGATTCCTTAAAAAGCGTCCACAGCCCAGATGAGATTACCATCCTTAAACATCTATCTTATATCAGTGGTCACTGTCTCAGATGTCCCTTATTTGCCCCAACAGACAGCCAGAAAGCCTATTCTTCGAACTGGACTTGGCATGTTGTACTGAGGGAAACTTGCCTAGCAAGTCCTTGAAGCAGGACAGCTAGGAAAGTCTCAGGAGGAGGGCTGAGGGAGGTCACCTTGCTGGGGCTGCCTTTGCAGTCAATTATCCAGATAACCTGTGGAACAAGAGGAACATGTGTTGACACATGTTTGGGGGCCTTGCACAAGATGAAGATGTAATCAGCCATTAAGCATTTATAACCAGTATTAATAAGCCATTAAAAAAGAGGAAACCCTGCATTCCTGTTCTGCTCCTCTGTGCTTACTATCCTGTGAAACATCAGTAGATTTTGTGTAGGAATATTTTTTTGTTCAGCTTACATTTATCACAGGCATGAAATAGGTAGTCTCAATACCAGTAGCAATCTGGCCTGTAGAGTCCCTAAGCTGCATGACTTGGCAGCTGCTTTTGCAGGTATCTGTGAGCAGTTCTGCCTGTACTCCCAAGCTAAACAAGACTAAATAGCTGTGTTAGTGGGTAGCTTAGTCCAAGGCTTGACTAACAAGGCAACGGACAGTGTCTGTTAGATGAGTTTAGCACCATGCTGACAACAGAAATACACACACACACACACAAAGCTCCTAGTCAGTTTGAAATATAGACAGAATAAGCTCATGGTTTTCAGTGACAAACTGTGTAGACACTCTTTTTACCACTCTTCCTTTTCCCTTGGTAAGTAATGTGTTCTCCTGCTTGGAAATGTAAGGCATATGGAGACACACACCTTCCATACCCATGTGGACTGTGGACAGCCAAAGTTTTGAGATGCTTCTGGAAAGTGGGTTGTTGAGCATTGAGAGAGTAAATAAGAAACTCTACTATCCTTCTCCCTTTTGAAAGTATATTTTTTCTTTGTGCATTTCAAAACTCAATGCTCTAGATCTGTAGGGGCATGTAGTGCTTCCACAGAGCCAGAGATGCCTGGCTCTTAGACATGGAACAGGTCATATAATCAAAATTGTGCTTCGCATGCATACTTGTTGTCTAATGAAAGTTTAGCATTAAAGGAATCTAGAAATTAGATTTTCCTATGTAATTTAAACAAGTCTTTGTGTTCCTCTGAGAATTTCATGTTATAACATATTTTACCTCAGTAAACATGCAATATTTGCCCAAATATCACTGAAGAAAGATGTCGTTAACAAATATTTTGTACACGGTATAGTTTGCCTTTCCCAGTGATGGTTTTTTTGTTGATAAAACAACTAATTGTTGCCACTTTCTGACAGCCAATCTCCACAATACTCTTCCTGCTCTCTTAGGTAGCAAGAAGAAGTCCAGTTGAACAGAATGGCCCAAGACCGTTTGCTGCTACCCTAGAAGATTCTAGGCAGTCATTTGCAGTGCTTCTAGATTCATTTCATAGTGTTAACACAGCTATGAATGTGATATGAAGTTATATTTAAATTAAAATCATTATCTTCCAGTTCAGCTCTCTTGTAAGAAGTACCTGAGCCCCTTGATTCAGTTGCCTCGGTAAGTCAGATTGCCTAGAGCTCATGACCAAACTGCTTTAATTCCCTTTTTAAAAGGTCATGTAAACATGTGTGCTTAGTGAATTAGATGCAAATTAAATTCCCTATTCAGAAATCTTCCTAGTTAAGTTTGCTACCTATTCCTCACATGCAAGCCGGCACCTGACAGCAGAATATTGACTTTTGAGCTGTGGTCAAAGACATGATTAAACAAAGAAAACAACTGCCACCTGCATTGTAGAGAGTATTGATAGGGGCAATTGGAGCTACATTTTTTCAAAATGGTGCTTATTGTGTAGGTTAACTAACTCGCATTTTAACATCGCTGTTCCATTATTATATGTTTTTTTATACATTGCGTATTTAAATGGGTAGTATGTGCTGAAGAGCAATGGATAGAGATCTAGGTACCAACACCTGGATTTTATTGGAGCTGTTACTGTAATTAAGCACTGACTGAGCACCCTTCTTGACAACAAGTTGTGCTAAAATAAAAAACCGGAAAGAATTATTATCAGTTTTAAATTCATCTCCATCAAAGACTCAATGAACCACACCAAACAGTTCACCACTTCAGTAATAATAATGGAGCAAAATTTTTTGGTTCTGGTGTTCAGGATCACCGATAAACACAGCGTCATTTCTCATCTTCATATTTCTGTAAATAAAATTGTTACATTCATGACCTTGTTGTTAGATTTTTCTTTAGAAGTAATGAGTAATTATCTGTGTACAATTCTTCTAACCCGTCATCACTGAGAACTGTTGCCCTAGCTCACACCACAGGTCTGTGCAGCACAGTGCCTTACCTCTGGGGCGGACAATGGAAAGAAAATGAAAACCAACACGAACAGCGTGAGCCTTCCCTAGACATCAACTTCTAGTTTTCTGGAAACACTAGCTCTGAAATAAGCCTGAAATCATTATTTATAATTTGTCAGCTGTGCCAGACCCAGAGTCCGAAGATGGTAAGTCCCAGAAAGTCAACAGATGTGTGTAACAATTAGATTTTGCAGACAATTAAATCTAAAATTCTATGTTTGCCTCTAGGTTTTCAACCCCTAGGGTGCACATTATCAAAAGTTTTCAAAGACCAGGAGGACGAAAACGTCTTCCGAGTATGTGAAAATCTCAGATGAAAACAAGCAAACAAAGAAACAACATAGCAACGTCACCCACACCTGCTGTCATGCTTGGTAAACCACCAGATACAAGAAAAGCTGTGGTATTGTCTAGGGCAGGCAATTCTTTAGAAGTGCTTTGATGCTCACCACAGACAATGCTTTTTCCAGGCATATCACCATACAGACTACCGTTGCTCTGGGAAGATCCACAGTTCTTGTTAGGCCTCAAGACTTCCCATATTGCATGAAGTTACAGCACTGTGAGAAAGGAAGAGAAATGTCTTGGTATGATATGATTTGGTAAGTGTCATAACAGGTCGGAACGATGAGGAAACGGTAGACAGTAACATACTTCTAGTGAAAGAGGGAGATAAAGAACTGGCATATATGCAGATTCATCATCCTTTTCATTAAACCACTGCCTCAAGACAGTATGGTATGCTTACCAAAGTTAGGTCATCCAGCTACCTAATAGGTTCAGCATGAGGTGAACTCTCTTCCGCAAGTTCATGTACGTCTGTGCTCACCTGCTGTTCTGGCCTCTTGCTGGGGGTTCCCCTCACTCCCACCCGTGGATCAGAATAAGACCTGAATTTCAGCCACGTATCTCCCTTGAGGTCCTACTGGGGTCTTGATACCTGCATTTCTTCCTTTTTCAAATAAATGAATGGCAATATTTTCCAGCAGATTTGTTTTAAAAAAAGAAACCTAACTGGTAACTGAAATAAAGGCTTAGAGCTAATTAAAACAACAATTAGGCCATCTGAATAGTTAATCTCTCCTGATAAAACAGCTTATTTCAAACCTTTAAACCCTCCCAATTGCCACCTAAGACATTTAAAAGAATCAGACAAGTAGTTCTCTGGACCACTAGATTTAATTTTCTTTACTGAGCCTTGGGAAAGAAGGGATGTTTCAAAGAATTGCTGACTTGCCAAAGTAATTGTAGCATTCAAAGAAAATGGCCCAGAAAATGATAGATCAGTTATCCTGATACTAATCTGAGCGAAAAAAAAAAGAAAGGTGGACAAATTCAGCACTCTGTCAACAGGGAATTACATGCTAAAAATAAAGCTATATCATTCAACAAGTTTCACGGAAAGTAGCTCTTGTCGAATTATGTTCTCCAGTTTTTTTTTACAAGATTATAGGTCTGGTTGATAAAGGTAGCTGTATTGTTACAGTGTAATTAAATTTCTCCAAGGCATTTGACATACTACACATGACACTGTGTTTTAAAATCCTGCATTATATGTAATTAATAGAACACACATTACATGATTTAAAAGCTACTTGACTGATAGCTCTTGAAATGTACACATTAATGGAAAGGCATTAATTGACTGGGCCATTACTAACAAGACACTGCAAGCCCCTTGGTTCTAAACCATTTTAAATCCTTCTTTGAAAACAATCTGAACCATGGGCGCAGTTTTCACGGGACACAAAGCTGATGCTGTGAAAAGTAATCAGGAGTTAGTTTTTATAGAGTAAGCTGAATCACCTGGATAGGTGACTTGAATTCAGTGCAGGAATTTGAAGGCACTCAAATGCCGTGCACAGGGAACAGAAGTGTGTTGCAGAGTGAAACTCCAGCCTACACCCGCCGGCAAAAGGACCTCTGTGTCTTTGGATGCTTCAAAAACTCCTCCCGACTGGATGCACCTTGTCTTTCACATTGGGCAAAGTGACATGAGGTTGCGTGGGCATGAAGGTGGTGCCAGAGGAAGCCCTGGAAAAGAGAGTGAAGAAGAGTAGGGCTGAGGAGATTATCTGGAGCCTGGAGGAAGATATAAGGGGCCAGGGCAGCTTTGGGGAGACGAGGTTAGAGACAGGGCAGCGAGACGGGGAGGTGAGCACTGCTTTAATGCAGCTCCTAGTGTCAGCCCACCCCTTTCCATCAGACTCAAGCCCATTCCCATCCTGCAGGTGCCTGACCGCAGCCGTTCAGGGAGAAACCCATCTCTCTCCTTTCCTGTGTCTGCCGTTTGTTCCTCTCCCTGCAGCGGCTGGGGCAGACAAGAGGTCTGGCAGCCACCGTGAGGGCACAGCTGCCATCACTGGGGCATCAGCCTCCTCCTCTCAAAAGACCTTCTAGGGGAAACAAAAAACTTAGGTCCCTTGGTGAGAGATTACATGGTAGTCATGGTCCTTTCCGGCTTCAGAGCGCATGCATAATCCCGCACTGACTGGCTGGGATTTCCTCTTAGATTAAAGGTTTAGAGAGGGAAAAAACCCAAAAGCTGATTTATAATCTCTAAGCAAAAATCAGATGGCCCTGTAGGTCTGATAATCTTTGTCTGATTATTTTTGTGTTTCTATTCCTGTCCAACTGGGGTTTGGTGCTCCCAGGAAAAAAGCACTGGAATCAGTAAAAGCACGGAGGAACATGTTGCAACTGCGTATGTAGCAATCTGTTAATAGTTGTTTGCAAAACTCGGTATCTCCCTACTTAAGTTCTCCAAGACAGTGAAAGTCACAAGAGCTTTGCATGTCTGCTTAGGTTAAGGTTTTATATCGCAGGAAGAATTTCAGGCTAGAACATTATTTTTAAATGTTCAGGTATTTGTCTAACAGCTAATATTGAAAAAAGAGAAAAATTCAGACCCAAAAGATTTTACAGGAGTTTCAATTAGCGCATAGACCAATTAGTTCATTGCTCCATGTTAAAGCAAATCCTCAGCTTGTTAGTTTTCAAAATTTGAACTTCAACATAATTTTATAAATAACCAGTACCTCTATAATGGGCAAAATTAAGCCAAAATCCTTCATGCAAGGGGGCATAATGTTTGGATTTTAAAAATCCACGTGAGACCTGAATTTTTGGTTAGAATCCAATACTAATTAAAATTAAACAAAATCCAACAGAGCTTTGATAATTACATCAAAAGTTGACATTCATTTGATGTGGATTGTCTATATTTCATTGTTGCTCTCTTGAAAGATTAGTTATGTACAAAGAGTTAGAAAAGAGTATTAATATTTAAAATGTAGAACTATAAGGGCAAACACTGATTCAGCATATGTTTTCATGTATTAAACGTTCACTTTATTCTGCTCAAAACCATCACTTGAGACATTATTTTTGCATAAAGAATGATCTACAAAGATTCTTAGTAAAATATGTTTCTAGTGGAACAAGAAGTTTAGCTTGTTTACTGGGGACTGGATTCAACAGCATTTGCTTAACAAGCTGGCCATTAAGGAACCACATCAGTCATATTTTTATTCCAAATTTGCCATTGGTTTACTAAGCAAAGCTTCTCCAGAGGAAAAAATCTGATTTCATAAAAGATCACACACATCAGCCTAAACAATCTGAGATGCTGTACTGAAAGTTGTCTGGAAATTCGACATATTTTATGCAACTAAATACAAAGCGATTTCTTCACAGCTGAGTATATGGAAAGCACAGCAGTACTATAAAAGGGAGAGATTACCAATGATGTCTAGACATGGAGAAAATATGACCCCAGCTAGAACACTCTGGTATTTACTTTTTCTTTTTAGAGGGAGATATACAGTATTTCATGATTTCAGTATGTGATGCAGCAAGGTTTCTGAGCAGTTTGGCAAAAATCTCCATGTAGATTACAGGCTGGGAAAACTTAAAAGGAAGAAGAAAAGATCTGAATGAAAATTGGCTCTGCTAGAAAAATAAGAAGCAGGGTTCAGCTACTTCTCATTTCCATCATGCAGACGGTGTTGATTGCATTTTAAAAGTATCCATATTAAAAGCAAAACCTGTCCTTGTTTTGGCTGGGATAAGGTTAATTTTCCTCCCAGTAGCTGCAGTGTTTTGGATTTAGTATGAGAAGAATGTTGATAACACTGATGTTTTTAGTTGTTGCTGTGAAATCAAGGACTTTTTCTGGTTTCTCATATTCAGCTAACGAGCAGGTGTGCAGGAGCTGGGAGAGAGCATGGCCAAACAGATAGCCAACCTGGCTCGTGGAAATGGTCCATGCCATGGACATCATGCCCATTTTATGAATGGGGGTTGCCTGGGAGGAGCAGGAAGCTATCTGCTCCTCTAATTTCCTTGAGTTTGAATCCTCTCTTGTCCAGGAGTTTGAACTTCTTTGGGAATTTTGTGAAGTTCGTGATTTCGGGGTTCTGCAATCGCTGCTCAGGGACTTGCTGTGTATCAGTCATTGGATGGTGAGAAAAATTGTATTGTATGCAGTTGTTTTGCATATTCATTATTATAATTACTATTATCATTCTTAGTAGTAGTATTAGTAGTAGTAGTAGTATTTCCCTTGTTGCCTTATTAAACTGTCTTTATCTCAATTCATGGTTTTCTCCTTTTGTCCATTTCTCCTCCCCATCCCCAACCCCATTGAAAGAAACAGAGACACCTTTCTTTTGCATAAGAAATTATCTGTAAAGATTCTTAGTTTAATGTATTTCTAAAAAAGTAATACAAGTAGTTTGCTTGCTGATCACTTAGCGTTTGTGAGAACCCAGTTCAGTGCACAGTTCCCATCAGTTCTGCTTGGAGTTATGTGCACTGCGCCCACATGCAAAAGGAGTATGCCAAACTGTGAGGGAGTAAGGAGTACAAAATTACTGACTGACCATCCTAACAGAATCTGATACATGCAACCAGGCAATGCAGAAAAACTCTGGGTGTTTTCTACACTGCAGTCTGTTGTCTACTGAAGCTAACCCAGCTGCGTGAAGCAGTCTGGCTGTAGAAGCTTCAGCTAGCCCTGAGATTAACTCAGAAGAGTGAATTACCTTGTGCTGCTGCAAAATTGTTCCTGATACCTGAACTGCTCAGTTATCTCCATGTTATACACTTCAATGTAAACATACCCACAGTGTCAAAGACTGTAGTAGAACCTGCCTTCTTGGGCAATCATCTTTTTTTTTTAATCACACAGTGGTTTTCTTTTGATCACACTCCTTGAACTTCTGCAACACATAGGGAAAGAGGCCTATGAAACTTGGTTTACAATACAACCTCATTCTTTATACCATCCTGACTGAGGCCCAAACTCAGATCACCCTGTGTTATGAGTGAGGTAAGGACAGTAGAAGGGTTAAAAAATATTGAATGTGTACAGGTAACTGAACCCTGCATCATAATGCTTCCACAAAGGGCTGGTGGAGACAAGAGTTCAGGATAGTGTTCTTTGAATGTGCTACCTTCAAATGCAATGCCTTGCGGGGATTATATGTGTCTATATAAAAAAAGGAAAAGACAGAAATGCCAAAGTATGGACAACACTGAACTCCACAACATGGCAACAGGCAAGCAGGAAAGTTTGTCTCCTTGATGTGTGATTACTGAGAGCCAAGGCAGATATCAGTGGGAGTAACCTCTCTGAGAAATCCTCTTGGCTGGAGACTGCAAGAACTCTAAGGAGCTCTCTAGGGGTGGATAAGGGCTATTAAAAGGAGCTCGCTTCCAGGCTGTGACAAACTTCTTAGCACAAGCAAAAATTGACTTTTCAGAGGTTTACAACCAGTTTGATAAGATCTTCAGAAGAATATCGTTAAGCACTTCTTCAGCACTAAGGCTAAGGTTTTCTCAACCAGCAGGTTCTTGAGCCAGATTTTGAATGTGCCAGACCTTAAGAGAGTAGCTGGTAGTTTACACTTTAATAATCAGCAAAACAATATAGCCTCTTAATCATAGTCCCAAAGATGGCTGAATTTTTCCAGGAAAAATCTTCATGTGCATGCCAGGCATCTGAAATGAAAAACTCTACCCTACAAGCTACAAAGCTAGCTGAAAGCAAGTTGCTCATAATTAGAATGGCTGTCATTCAACACAGCAAAATAATATTTTTAGAAAGTCAGTTCAAGGAAATCTTTTTTTTTTTTTTCAGTGTAAGTCAACAGTGTTGATGACAATCTAGTCAGGAAAATTTCTCATCTCAGAACAGTAACTAATAAATATATATCTGTGAGAGAAAGAGAAAAAAAGTTAAATCCCTCCGCTTAGAGTGGGCAGTAGATCACAGAATCACAGAATCACAGAATGTTAGGTGTTGGAAGGGACCTCTGTGGGTGATCTAGTCCAACCCCCTGACTGAAGCAGGGTCACCTACAGCAGGCTGCACAGGACCTTGTCCAGGCGGGTTTTGAATGTCTCCAGAGGAGAATCCACAGCCCCTCTGGGCAGCCTGTTCCAGTGCTCCATCACCCTCAGAGGGAAGAATTTCTTCCTCATGTTCAGGTGGAACTTCCTAAGCTTCAGTTTGTGCCCATTGCCCCTTGTCTTGTCGCTGGGCACCACTGAAAAGAGCCTGGCCCCATCCTGCTGACACCCACCCCTAAGATATTTAGAGGCTTTTATTAAGTCCCCTCTCAGCCTTCTCTTCTTCAGGCTAAACAAGCCCAGCTCCCTCATCCTTTCCTCACAGGAGAGATGCTCCAGTCCCCTAATCATCTTTGTAGCCCTCCACTGGACTCAAACACGCAGTTCTGACATTTCCATTGGGTAAGGTTTTGTGTAGAGGGGTTCACAATTATATTTTCAAATCTAAATTTCACCTCAGTGTGTAAAGGGCTATTTAACTGACAACTTTAAAAAATCAGGAATATTATTGCCTAGATGGAAAATACAGTTCTCAATAAAATAGGAATGAGGGCAGGTATTAACATCTCCCCCAAACATGTATATTTATCCATAATATTAATGTGATTTCCATTCAAGAGTGATAAAAAGATCAATGTTAGAATTCTAAGGGTTAAATCTTGACATGGCTTCCCTTATTATGTTCACAAACAACTGCGGCCACACTTCTGTAGCGTGTGTTATTTGGTAACACACAGACATTTAACTATCAGATTAACAGGTACATTAATGTATGTAGATGTTGACATGTCCACATTTGCACTCATAATTACTTGCAGATGTGGACTATGGGCACAAAAATGGCCAAATTCTAAATACTACTCGTTAAGTCTACAGCACATTTTTATTCTAAAGTAATTTTGACATTAGATTTTTAAAATACTTAGATTCCAGTTAGGTTTGTGGCCCTAAATCAGGCAGATGATGATTGAAATTTCACCTTCCAAGCTCACTTGGAGTTGTCGCTTTTTGAATGTACACAAAATATTCCATCTGCCTTTTGAAATTAACACTTCTCAGCCTTTTGACTTTTTAGCTACAGGAAGGTTATTTTGCGATGCTTCTTCCTGCACTCAGAGGTTTTTCTCTCTCGCTTTGCCCCCCTTGGAGCTCTTCAGCTCTTCTGTCTAATCACAGAGTGTTCTTCATGGTGCTCCTGTGACATGCAAAACAAGAACAAGCAAACAAAGGCTATCTGGGTACATCATCATATTTCTTGTAAGTCAGGGAGAAAAAGTAGAGAAGTAGCTCATTTATTTCACTACACTAAGAAACCCAAGAATCAGGAGAGAAGCAGGAAAGTAAAAATCCTCCAAATTTTGTCCTGCAAATTAGGATAAAAGAGAAAGTTCATGGCAGAGCAGAGAAGACAACAGCAGTAATAATGGTGACATTGCTTACAACTGCTGTAATGCTTTCACAGTGTTGCTGAACCATATTAAACACCAAGACAATGGTGAATTTCTGGTCCCGTGCAGTGGCGGCAAAGAGACAGTCTCCAATTAGAAATACGTCTGCTTACTCGTGCAACAGTAGTTCATTCTGTTGCTAACAGATTTCTGACTCTTAGAGAGTCAGTATAATTATCTCTGTTTAAGAGAGGAGATGCCTAAAAGCCTTCATCACGCCTCCTAAAGTATGCCAGCTTTCACTCTGGTGCTCCCTTTACTGGAAACATCACCAGAAATCCAGAGTTCCTTGAGAAAACCCACAATGGCTGCCTGTGGCTACTGGGTGAGGTGATTTCTATTTACAGCTTCAAGGTAGAGATTTTCGAGGTGATAAAAGAAGCACTGCAAAAGTGCAGCAAGGGTTTGAGAGGGAAGAGCCAGGGAACACGCCAAACTAAATGCAGTCCAGTGCTTTGCAGTTTTGGCTCTACTGGCATGTTCCAGTAGAGGTGTCAGCCTCTCAAAAGGTTGTCTGTCCTTTCTCTTCAACAGGGATTTGCTAGCTGTAAACCCTCAAACACCAGATGAAGCAAACAAACTTTCAACGATAATTCCTAAATGTCTCTCAGACAGCCTAGCCTGATTTCTGCTCTACATCCTTTTATCCTTTCTGCTTGTCTTGCGACAACAAAAACAGATGGATTTGGTCTGCACCTGATCAACCACCAAAGGACAGAACCTAACAGAGCCAGCTGGGCCACTGATTAACTCAGGAAGTTGTTTTCCTAAAGAAGTTACTGGAATTGGATGCAAGACAACAGATGACACCAGGGGACACCGATATTATTATTTGTCTCCCTCCACCCCATCATCACCACACTGAAATGTCTGGAAGCCTGATTTCTTTCTGTAGTGAGGTATAAGACAGGGGCAAGTTTGGCTGTGAGTGAATATAGAATCATGATATGAGGAATTCTGGCAAGATGCCAATGCTTATTATGGAAGACATAGCTTCAGGTCATAAGAATTTCTTCTGTTGTGCAAGCTGGCAAGATCCTAGGGGTGGTGCAGAAGAAACACACCAAGGAATTAATCTCCAATCTTTACCTGCCAATCAAAGTCAGGATAGCGTCCTCGAACAGCAGGTCAGTTTCCTTGTTGCAATACCTCTGTTAGGGTCAGAATCAGAATAAGAAACTTTTCTGGAGGACAGTGGTTTAAGAGGATACTAAAGGCCAAGGGACCCTGGAATTTGGACTAAATGATCCACAGAGGTCCCTTCCAACCGCTAAGATTCTGTGATTCTGTGAGTTGGCCTAACACAGTCACCAAAACCTTTTTTCCATTACACATGTGGCAGATGACATTCTCTATGGCTCATTCAGTCCAATAAATAGGAAATTGAGAGACATCATTAAAATACTAAAAATGGTAAACAAAATGCTTTAGCACTGAGGGAGAAGATAAAAGAAAGACAAAACAAAGTGCAAATGTCAGATGTTACTCATATTGCTTACCACACCGTTGAAGTTGTTGAGATATTATGGTGATAAGTGCAGTATAAGAATCTATATAGAACAAGGGTGGACTTGTCCATGGAATTTTGGTCTTTCTACATTCAGCCTTCTCAACATGCAATGCACTTGCACTTTCCACCATTACAATTAGTTATTTCATTGGTATGTTATGAAGCTAACGAATGCTTATAAATTATTTTGTGTTCCTCAGAGAGAGGGAGTATTTTGAGCTACACCTATTAGAGATAGGGGGATTGGACTAGATGACCCACAGAGGTCCCTTCCAACCCCTACTATTCTGTGAGATGAAACAAATGTTATGGAGATAAAAATGTGAAAGAACAGTGATTACAAATGGAACATAGACATTCAAGGAGACTTAGTCTTCAAGCAAAAGAAAATAAAAAAACATGGAAAGTTGGAGCTCTAAATTTAGTGTGTGGGAAGTTAAAGAAATACAGGAGAATAGGAATGAAATAACTTGTTTGGGTCAGGATCATTTTGTGGAAGGATTATGAAGTAAGTCTGCTAGAATCAGAAAATAACAAAATCAGAACCTGGCTGAAAAGAATTTCTATTAGACTCATTGTAGGATTTAGGATTTTAAATAAAAGCTGGTCATAGAAAGGGTACTTGAATCAAGCAAATAAGAACTGATTCCATGTAAGATAAAATGATAAAAAAGCAGATATTCAACTAAGCATTTACAGTTCAAAAGGAAAAGCTTTGATAAACTAATGGAACTCTTTAATAAAGTCTGTTAAGATGAGAATCCCAAGAGATCCGGTCATGGAAGAAGATTTGCATTTGAAAATCAGAAGTCTTGAATCTCACAGAACACTGTTCCTCAAACTACAGAACATTTTGAAAGAATTCTTAAATGACCTGCAAAAAAACCACCCCAAGAAGGCTATTAGAAAGAAGTAGGAGAAGCCTAAGAAAAAGTTTAAGCAGGAAAAAAGCTATGGATTGAGAAATGGAAGATGAAACTTAAAATTGTCAAAATTTGCTCTACACTTGGCATTGAACAAGATACTGAACCATAGGGTATTTGCTTTTGAGCCGTATAAATTAAAACAAAAAGACATAAGAAAAAAAGAAGTAGGGCATCTTTGCAGTGAGGATAAAACAGAGATTAAAGATAATCTAGGTGGGGCAAAAAAGTGAAACAAACTTTGCCTCAGGTTTCAAAAAAGACAATTATGTTGAATTGGGAGGAAAAGCAGAATGTCTAATGGCAGCTTTCATTTCCACACCCTTGTTATCTCAACTGCAGTGGAAACAGAAGTCATGAGGCTTAATGCACTCGAGTCAGGGGGATTAGGTGGTCTCCCTTGCAGGATTTATAAGAAGTATTTTTAAACACACCTTTCAAATCAAATCTGGTATGACGGTAGAACACCAAAAGCTGTGCCTACGGTTAAAAGAGAAAGTAATCAGGCATCTGTAAGCCTGTAACACTGTACATTGCTTTAGGACAGATTTTGAAGGAAAAGATATTTAAAGACGATTTAATAGGATGTAAAACAACAGGGATTTAATCAAATGTAGATCATCCTAGACAGATTTTTCTAGACAAAGGAAGTACACTGGATTTCATATACCTAGACTTCAGGAAACAGTGCCAACTAAGAAGCTTGTAATTGACAATCAAGGAAAGGAACGAAGAATTTGTGAAGCGAGTACAAAACTGTCAGGCAGCATTGGTAGAGGAACTGGAGGTGAGTTACTGGTAGAGTTCTTCAATGTTCAGTCTTCAGACAGGTGACAATTAATACTTGGATGTCTGATTTTCACTCGGGAAGCAAGAGAGTGAAATGCTGGTTTGCTTATATCTCTCAGCTTTGTACTTTCATTGGTAGAGGACAGTGAGGACATCATATAAAAGAACTGGATGTTTTTGAGGACTAACAGGATAGCAGCTTATAACAGAAAGTTCTTCTGTAAGGTGAGAGCTCATCAGCTGAAGAAGACGAAGAAGGACCTGAGTGGACTAGCTAATTGTGGCATTATAGGAGTTGCTAGTAGAATGAAGACTCTCACTGTCTGTAGTTGCACAAGATTTATTTCTAGAAGAGCCTGGGCACAGTATGAGGACTTGCAATACTTTCAAACTTGTCATTATGGAGGTTCAAAACCTATGAATTAAAACTTAAACAACTGCAGAGAAGAGGAACTAAAAGATCAAGCTTGTGGGACACATGCATTACGGAGACTGAAAGAGCTGAGTTAACAAAGAATAAAACTGAAAGGTGATGCACTTTCTATCTATAAATACAGATAGGTTAAACATCAGGAAGTACTACATCCTTCAACCCGGTGGTTTTGGTGCACGTTGACACAATGGAAATCAACTGTCTAAGAAAAAATTTTTTCTGGAACTTAACAGAAGAATTCTAGTGACAAAGAAAACAAAACCACTGACTTTGTGTTTTTATCAAGAACTTCAGCGTTCTTAAGCAATAAATTCTTTGACACAGTACCAGTGACAGTAATGACTGGACTCCATCTTCTGTATTCCTAAATGAGCATAAATATGTTAAAAATCATAATTCACAAGTCTGAAAGCCTAGTATCACCTAGTCCAAATTGAAGAATGACACATTTCTTGTTTACACACCTGCCCAAATGGAAGCTTTTTACAGCAAATATCCTTATCACTAGAATTGTGTCTGGTGCAGTGCAAACACTGTTTATCTTCTTCCTGGCTGAGTGGCTTGTGCCTCACCGAGGAACTTCATATATGGCTTTTATTAAAGCACATATTCTAAATCTTCAAAACCTAAATTTCACATGCCTGTCTAAATCATTAGCTTTGTGTGGAAGTGTCATCTCTCTAGTCTTGTTTTTCCCAGAGCTAATTTATAGGATCTGCTCATCACTTTCCTGCAGAGCCTCTCTGCACATTCTCTGCACCCTAGAATTTTGTAGGAGGGTCAAGAACTTTCTCCATCTAGTTCGTCTATCACAAAGCAAGTTTGTAACTGGTATTTAGGTCAAAACTTATATCCTATGAGTATAACTTGTTGATATAGTACTCCTTTATAGTCAGGTTTCCACATATGACTTTTTGTCAGAATTCTAACTGCAATTTTGAAAGGAAATAGCCTGGAAACTATTACAAAATGAAAAAATGCAAACTTTATCTTCCTTGAAACTCATGTCAATAGACTTCACCTCTCTAGAGTTGCGTGTCCTGTATTTCATGGCTTAAATGGATCATTCCAAAATTTCAATATTCTCTGTTCTTACTCATCTACTTAGTCTCATTTCCATATCATACTTAGATTTTTATCTTCATTTTCTTCAGATTTACAAATACAAGGAAACTGTAGAAGTTAGCAAAGTAATTATCAGAAAAAAAATATTTCCTCAAAATACTTTTAATACTAGTGAAAACTTTGTAAATAAACCTACTTCCCCCAAAACCTAAAACTAAAAAAAAAGAAAGAAACCATTTGCACAAAGTAAAAAAGTTTATTCTTAATTTATTCTTAATTTATTCTGTGTTGAATAATTTTAATTTCTTTATTTTCTCTGATGTGATAGTTACAAATACTTGGAAGATACAGCATTTTCTACCTAGAAATAAATTAATTAGTCAATTATATTATGTGCATGTGATCAACTACCGTCTATTTTGGACGTGCACCTTCATTGTTTGCAGGATTTTTGTCCTTATTTTCCAGGACCTTAACTTTAGTCTTTGTTTTCTTATTTGAATCTGCGGAAAGCCAGAGGACTGCCAGGCGAAGGAAAATTGTGTTGGCCACTGGAAAAGAGAAGCTTCCAGTTACGCTGTCAGAAAGAGCAAAAAGGGACAAGTGATGTGGCAGTGAGGTCCATCAGTGGTGTAAACTGTGGGAAACAGGCATGGAGATCTGACCTGGCAGTCTCGCTCACCAGTCTGAGGAAACCACTGTGCTCTGGCCAAAGAGAGATAAGTATGATGAGATGAAGAATTCCCAGTATGAAAAGAGAAGTAGAGAAAGTCAGCAAAGTTGAAGGTAATTAACTCCTGGTGTCTGTAATGTCACCTGTCCTTCAACAGCTGAAGTAATCGCAGAATGCAGCGGCAGTGATAACTGGCTGGCCCTTCAGAAGTGAAGGCTGTTTTCCTCAGGAATAGGAAGGAACTGAGAAGGAATTGTTTTCCTTCTTATCTCCACAGTTGTCCATTTCCTTTCTGCTCTATGGACTTTACAGTGTTTCTGTTCTGTTTCTCTCCCTTCCCTTTCAAGTTGCCTGTCTTCTAGCTACAAGGCGAAGTAAAAAAGAATCACTGAAACAAGGAGACTGAGTAAATCAAATAATCTGACAGTTTGGAAATGATTTTAAAAGTTCTTTCTTATATATCTGGAAACACAGCTGTAATGTCTGGTATTCTTGAATATAATTTTTTGACTTGAAAAAATATTGTTTACAGTTCTCCTCAAATCTTTGTGCTTAGTAAGACAAACTCTAGCCACTGAGTAACAATAAAGATTTCTCCATGACTTAACCGGTAGTATTTACCCACCTGTGCAAAGCTATCTGGGCCCCACAAAAGCTGTATGTATGTGGAAATAAATACACTGAAGTCCGCACGTCTATCTGTGGTCTAAACTCAGATACATTCTTAGGAATTCTGTAGAGTCGCAACTGGTGAGCATGCATCTTTCATCAGCTGCAAAAAGAGGAAGTAGTACGCTAAAAGATTACTTGTTTTTTGTGCTGCTCTGAAAGAACAGTTATGGTATGTGTGAATCAGTAATCCAGTGGTATTTTATAGGCAATCTGTTTTGTGATATTTATTCATTTTTTTCCATCCCCTGTCTAAATGGCTTAGGAAATTTTAGGGGAAAAAAATGAGAAAACTGTGAAAAATGCGTAGTTAAACATTCAGTCATGAAACACTGAAGTAAAGGTTGAAACAACCTAAATAAAACTAATATGTATTCTTGGCATATGGATCAACTCCTAATCTAAGACAACATACTTGATTTCACCACACATGAGTACAGTCCTAATTTCAAGGAACAATAGCTGTAAGAAATAGCTGTGATTATACTTTCTTAGAGTTATTTTTTTATTAATAAAATTATTTCCAGTTAACAAATATCATGGAAAATTGCCGAGTTTCAGCATCCATGCAGGGACAGGAACGACTCTGACACATTGATGCAATGCACAGTTGGTTCATTTTACTGCTCCGCTTGCGTGGTTATATACATTTTTCCATATCTGTACAGGAGATCACACTTATCCAGATAGGCTACAGACACAAATCACGTGCTGTTCACTCACCCCATATTCCCTTATGATTGGTAACTATGCACTAACACCAATAGCAACAGATCGCCTCCAAGTCCTTGAACACATCTTGTTTTTGCTAACCCACATCACGTGTACTATCAGAACTTTCTCAATTGCTATTCTTAGCTGTCCTTTCCAGAGGCCTGTTCAATTATGCTAACTCTTTTGCTTAAGTGGCCTAGTCATGCTAACTCTCAAGCTACATGAACCCGAACAGAAAATATTGATTATCTGAACTGTCTCAATGCACGCATTTAAAAACAAATATCATGCTAGAAAAAATTGGCATGCATTAGTGAAGCTTGCTGCGTATTGATGAAAAGCCCACTTCCACTCCATTTCCAAGAAGAAAGAATCTGGTTTACAAAACTACCTAGGTCTAACTCCTTGCCATGAAAAATATTACAGGAAGCCAAAGACAGCTGGCATTTTTCTGTCCAGACCTGGGTGGGTTTGATGATCATAGAAGATTCACGAGAAAGTATTCGCTAATCTCTTGTTGCCCTCACATTAGCCTTCATTGTCACCCCACACATCAGAGGAAACAGAGAGGAAATGGTTATTCTGCCCAGGGTGGGTTGCTGCTGAATAGCTCAGCGAGGTGTGCAAGCCAGACCCATGAACTTAGGTGGCCTAATGTGCCCCGTGAGGCCACGGATCATTTCTGCTACCTAAGGCCTCCACTGCTACACTTCTGCTTTACAATCTGAGTCTAGGAGTAATCTAAATAATCTGAAAGTAATTCAGGCATTGCTGTATGGACCTTGCTCATGGGCTGAGAAGCAACAAGGACACTACTCTGTTCTCTCTTTAAATTTCCTTTAAATCACCTCAATTATCAAAAAAATTGCAACAATCAGCTAGGATAATATAAAAGGTTTGGATATTCTACAGAATAGAATAACTGTGCACACAGAGACACATATAATTATACATATCTATGCAAATTCAGAGAAAAGCTGACACATCTCGTTACCTTTTGTGAGAGAACCATTAAGTTTTATGTTCAGACACTTCTGTTCTAAATCATCAAGCTAACAGCAGAACTACTTGGCTTTTCTGAAATCTTCCCTCATCCTCCAGCCTCCAAATAAAATACTAATTGCTGATGCTTTTAGTACAGAACCACCTCATTAATCCCAGCTACTACCCCCATATATGAATGCATTATAACTCAGTTCTGGGATTCATTAATTGACCTAGTTAATTTGATCCCTAATAGCCTGTAATTAGCGATGTGCAAAATAGCTTGAAAAAATTTGTTGCAGGTAGACGTTCCCTGAACGGTCGGTGTATAAACCTTCAGTAAAGCTTCTTTTTGAGATTTGTCCTTTTGTCTTTAAAAGGCTTTAGAAAGTTTGTACTAAAAAGGAGGAAAGAAGAGGAAAATACGTGCAAAACAAGGAGATCAGATAACCTTTGATGACAAGTTAATTTACCCATGTGACTTAATCTAATTTGAAAACTCCACTGATACCTGTCAGAAAAGCAAGTGTAGCAAAACGGGCTGGAATCAGGGAGAGAGAAAAAAAAATAAAGTTCCTAGAAATGCACAAAAAAGGCCTGTGTTCAGCTTTTTCTGAATACCAAACTGTATTTTCAAGTGTCACCACTTTCTTTTGCACCCTGGGCAGGGTACCTGTTAAGAGAGAATGGTCTTCCACCTTGGAGCAGAGTGGGTAGCCTTAGTGTATACAGCACCCAGGGGAAGACAGTGTCTGGGAAGGTGAACTGCTGAACATGTATGTGTTTTAATAAAGCATTTATCTGAGAAGTTTTTTGCAACATTCAGACAGATTGAGTTTTAGGGAGGAAGTGACTCTGCAGTCAGTGCCTGGCCTCCTCTACTGTCAGAGGAAATAAGTGAAACTAAAATGAAGTGATAATATACTGTAGGAAATTTAAGAGAAAGAAAGGTAGAGGAAAAATGGCAATCTGGGACTGTACAACTGATCCCCAAAATAGACACAATGACCAGTGCCAAACTAGCGGCCAAAAACAGTAGATTGTAAAATTACCTAATACCTATGTCATGTTTACTTTATATTTACATTGGGGAAAGGGCTCCCCGACAGACACAATACTCGACAGTATTTTTGTTCACTGTCACTATCATTATCCACCATCTGCTCTGCCAAATTTCCTTTCTGTTCTTTTTTTGTACATTCATCAATGCAGTAGTAAGTAACTACCTTAATGACTGCAGCATATTGCTTCTGGATTAGCAGCAGATATTGTACTACTCCTGGCTTACGGACATAGCTGTAAGTAGGAGACCTGGCAGGGGTTCCATTTAAAATCCTTTCCCCATTGCAAAAAGAAACACAGTAACTAGGAAAGTTTTGTCCCAACTCACTAGCAGGGATGTGATCTATGGTTTGGTTAAAAAAAATAAAAAAGATAAAGAACCTCCTTCTGTGAAATTCAGTGAGGTACCTGCCAGCTCCATGGAGATGCCTGAATTCTGACAAGATGTCATAGTGTGATGGGTAGTCTGAAATACTGGCAGAGAGCTCTGCTTGCTTTGCTCAAAGCCACAGATAGAGAAACCACAGCTTTAAGAAAAGGGCAGCTTTTGAAAAGGACACGTGTTTGCTGAGTGAACCTTGTGGGTTAATACGGTGACCCGCAAGCACAAGAAGGCCTTTTTGTCTGTGTAGTCTGAGGGTAGATGTTGCAGTGGGTAATCCAAGCCTGGCATATCTTTACTTATTCTTTGCTTTGAGGGTTTCAGGCCATCTAAAGCGAGTTCTCCAAAACTTATCTCAGTGCCCTTTTTTGTGTGTTGAGCAGAACTTTTTGTTGCTTAGTCAAGCACTGAGAAAGTAAGAAGGGGTGCTTTTTTCTTACTGAAAAACAAACAAAAACAAAACCTCCTTTTTAATAAACTTGCACCAAGATGGGAGGGAGGGAGGTGGGAGGTGGGGGACGTGAAGGGAAGAAGCTGAAGAAATGGGAAAAAAGGAAAAAATGACAAAGAAGAAGAGCCAAAGGAAATTTGGACTTGAAAGCTTCCTCAGGAGTATTACAGTATAAGGAAATACAGCAGAAAAATATATAGATCTATATAAATTTAAAATATATTATGGAAAGCTTCTTACTAAAAACACGTTCAAAAACAATTACTTCTGATCCACAAAGAGAGGAAAAATGAAGTGGTCTTAAGCTTCAGGGATCCTAGGATGGAGCACTGCCAGGCTGTTCGTATGCAGGCGGCTTCAGTGCAGCCGTAACCCTATGGGTTAAAAGGCTTAGGAGCCTGGTTCTGTTCCCATTAAATTCAACAGCAAATTTCATTTGGGCTTTGAAACAGGCATGGACAGAGCATTGTACATAGCAATCAGGGACAGCAGAAGCTAGCAGTGCTGTGAGAGCTTTATTAATATACCTCAGTCTGGATCTGACTGAGATGTGCCCTCCTCTTGGGAAACTATCCCTGAAGCCAGTTCCACCAACGTGTGGAAATGAAATCTGCAGTAAAAAGAAGACCAGAGCCCAAAGTCTGGGACTATGAGCATGCAAATAAACTAACGCCATAGCGACCCTTTCTTAGGGCTTTCACCACTAAGAGTTGTGACCTGACTACATGAGCACAAATAGGGAAAAAGAAAAATGGAGGGACTTCCCATCTTCTGCAGTTGTGCTATTACCTTCTGATTTGGAAAGTACCATGTATTTCTTGGTTATAGTTGCAGAATAATCCCAAACTCATGTCCATATACTCAACAAGTCCATGACTTGGCTGCAAGTGTTTATCAAGTTTTACAACGTGCAGTTGTGTCAGAAGCCCACTGTGTATCAGCCTGTAAGGTCTGCAGAGCTTTCCAGCCACTTTCCTTCAGGTATGCCTCTTCTGATTAAATCACATACTGTAAACTGTAAACGAAAATGCTGCTACAGGATTGTTATTCAAAAAGTGCTCATCTCTATACAGCAGCTTTTGGGGAGTGTTCAGGGTTTGGTTTTTTCTCTCATTACCGTTGATAGGAAATTGGACACTAGTATTTCTTCCCTTGAAAGACCCCTTGTGGTATTTTTGATGCTTACATATATATACACACATATATATTTGCTTAATTTTTTTTTTGTCATACAGTATGAAAGGAACAGTGCTGTTTTAGAAACTATAAAATATGATCATCTGCTAAACTTCCAAAATTAAGTACCCATTTAAAGTGTCTCAGGGTTCGAGATACCCAGCCTGTGACTCCTGCTAGGGGATCTAATTTCATGGCAAGATGCATTAACTGGACAACTGCAAAAGGGGACAACTATTGATCACATGGGATAAGACGGAGAGTCTGGAGCAGTGAAATGCATGCTCTCTGAGCTATCGCAGCAGGAGGTAAAGCTCGTACTAATGTTGCAAGCGAGTCTAAGTGGCGCAGCTCAGAAGAATGTGGTGTCAGCTCGTGGATATGCACTGGGAAGAGGCTCAAGAAGGAAGTCTCACAAAAAACAGGTCCCTTAGCATTAAGAGCTTTGAAAACCAGCAGGGACTGCTTAAAATAAATCCTCTAGTTTATAGGCAGCCAACATGAAGGGCTCAGGGGGGTGTAATATGAGCATGGCTGCTCAATTCTGTGAGTGATCATGGTGCTGCATTCAGGACTAGCTGTAGTTTTGACGTTTTTCTCAGAGCTAATAATGGAAGCAGCAATTCACTCTCTCCAGAGAGAGGAGAGGAAGGCATTTTAGCAGCCTGAATATATTTGTGCACAAGGCCAACAAAAATGGCAGGATAGGTTTGGAAACTCCTTATGGAGTTGTTTTTATGCACACAGAACAGCAGCATTTAGATCCATATCGTAAAGGAATAATGAATGGGTTTTTTGAGCAGCTGACTGCAGAGAAGAGAGATGGTAGTACTCTTGTGGGTCCTATGTCCTTGTAGATGTAACCTGAAAACTCGAATGATTAATGTCAGCTTCGGCTATCTTAAACGAAACCCGGAAACCCTAAGACAGTCCTTCTTTTTAACGACTTTCTGAATTTCAGCAAGGTCGTATGCTCTTTGATGGCAGGAAATTGTTACTCAGGTATACTTCTGAATTTTACTACTATCATCACTTACGTGTAAAGTTGAGACAGATATTCTTTTGTACCTTTGTAAAAAGTAGAATATAACATTATTACCTCTTGGTTTTGGTATTATTGCTCAAGGACAGCTTTGCTAAGATATTCAGGAAAGTAGAGATTGCAACAGACTCCTAATAGGGTCTGCAGAAACGCTCCAGTTAGAGACGTCCTTGTCCCTCATGAATACTCATCTTTCAAATTTTTGCAAATATTACACTACATTAGAATTAGGACTTTGGAGAGAGTGAGGGTATACCCACAGAGTCAGTTCACCACAGGTCCAAGCCTCTTCTCAAAACTAGAGCATGGCTGGGAGAAAATTTAAGGGATCTAGATATTATAAGCTCATGTCCAAATTCTTACTCAAGAGACGAACCTACTGTAGCCCACAATCCAAGTTCTTGGTTTCACATCTTATAGCAACAATGTGATTATTCTGAGACCGGGCTATACTGAGGCTACCACCAAGACATCGAATAGATAGTACAGGCCCCCTGAGTATGCTTAAGCCAACCATCTAGATGACTTTTCAACTCATAGTACAGACTGACATTTGCCTACCTACTCAGACTGTCACAGCACACTGCAGATGCTGTTGCTTTGGTATCTAAAACAAAGAGACCGTGTGATATTCAGTATGGTGCTTTCTAATGAGAAACAATTTTTTATGTTGTCTTTTCTTTTTGTGAGACTATCATTTTACCAGAATCACTTGCTTTCTCTCCTCTCCATCCCCTCCAGTTACAACTAGGAGAAGAACTGCATTTTTAAAAGAGTTCCTACATGAGAAAAAGGAAAGGTGATCTGGAAAGGTTTCGTTAAGCACTGTGAGTTTTTTTCATTTCTATTTATCCTGTGTGTGAGCACAGTAGGATGAAATACTCTTTAGACTTTTAAGTATGCTAGAATTATACTCAACCATTTGTCATTCCTTGTTCACATAGGCTATTCAAGTGCAAACTACCCCCATATCCTCTAGGCTGAAAGGAATTGTTCAAACATAGAATTACTATAATTGAATTGTATATGCATAAAGAATTATTTTCCAGTCATAAGGTTATCATAAAATAAACAGCAGACTCTGCAAGAAACACGTTTGACTCATGGCTATCCATTCAGAGGGCATGCTCTCTGCACTTAGTTCCTGTCTTTTCTCCTTCATGTGCTTCCACAGCGAAAAGAACAGAATGAAAGAAAACATATCCTGACAACATAGCATCTGCCCAGGAGCAATATACGCGAAGTTTAGGATGATAAGCCTTTGAGATACCCTAAAAAAAAATATATCCAAGTATGTCCCAGCAACAGACACAAATTAGGAGGATTACCAAACAGCAGTTTTGCAACAAATATTCTAAGCATAAAAAAAAATCACATAGTTGAATATTGGTGTATATGGTTACAAGTTGCCTTAATCATGAACTTAAAGAGAGAGTAGCGGTGGAATTCATTTGATGATAGATCTAAATACCTAATCTTCGTTGGCAATGTCTTATTGACCCAAGTCAACAGAGAAAAGTAATGGTTTCAGGCACAGTTCTTCTAGCCTATTTTTAATATTATTTTCATGGTGGAGTTAACTGCTGAACTCAAACGTCCAGTTCTTGCTGTTGACTATAAGGGGAGTCTAGAAAGCTAGCTCAAACACAAACCTATACACTCCAGGCATATAAACATCAGAGAGATGAATTCTATGACGGTCTTCTCTGAGTTCTCCTAAGGATACAGGATTGATATTTATTCCCAACAATTTTCTCATTGTATATTCACTTAATACAGAAATTCTTTTTGTATAAGGCTCAAGGTATACTCAAACACCATTGCAACATATTTTGCCTGTAGCATGTAGAGAGGACTATACTATAAAAAAGTATGAAGAATAAATATTATGATTTCTTGAACTTATGTTTGGTCATTTACAGAATGCAAAAAAACAAAACCAGAAAAGTTTAGAAATTTTCAACCAATCTTTTGGCCACATATTCTCAAGAAAATCTGAATCACCTTTCTATATTAAGTAACTATCTTGTTCCATTAAAAAGAAGGTCTGAGATAATTTATATCACAGACCAGTTACCTTAAAACTCTGTCATTTAGACTACATCCTGTTCTATCTACCATTAAGGGAAGAGCAATTGATGCCATCTATCTGGAGTTCAACAAAGCATTTGACACTGTCCTGCATGATATCCTTGTCTCTAAATTGGAGAGACATGGATTTGATGGATGGACCACTCGGTGGGTAAGGAATTGGCTGAATGGTGGCACTCAAAGAGTTGCAGTCAATGTCTCGATGTCCAAGTGGAGACCTATGACAAGTGGTGTTCTTCAGGGGTCAATATTGGGACCAGTATCATCTTTGTTGGCAACATAGACAGTGGGATTGAGTGCATCCTCAGCAAGTTTGCCAGTGACGCCAAGCTGTGTGGTGCGGTTGACACACTGGAGGGAAGGGAGTCCATTCAGAGGGACCTTGACAGGCTGGAGAGTTGGGCCTGCCTGAACCTCATGAAGTTCAACAAGGCCAAGTGCAAAGTGTTGCACATGGGTTGGGATAATCCCAAGCACAAATGCAGGCTCAAGAGAGAGTGGCTCAAGAGCAGCCCTGAGGAGAATGACTTGGGGCGATGGTTGATGAGAAGCTCAACATGACCCAGCAGTGTGCACTCACAGCCCAGAATGCCAACCATATCCTTGGCTGCATCACAAGAAGAGTGGCCAGCAGGGTGAGGGAGGGGATTCTGCCCCTTTAATCTGCTCTCATGAGACCCCACCTGGAGTCTTGCATGCAGCTCTGGAGCCCTCAGCACAAGAAAGATATGGACCTGTTGAAGGGCATCCAAAGGAGGGCCACAAAAATGATCAGAGAGCTGGAACACCTCTCCTATGAGGAAAGGCTGAGAGAGTTGGGGTTGTTCAGCCTGGAGAAGAGAAAGCTCTAGGAAGACCTTATAGCAGCCTTGCAATACCGGAAAAGGGCTTACAAGAAAGCTGCAGAGGGACTTTTTACAAGGGCATGTAGTGATAGGACAAGGGGTAATGGTTTTAAACTCAAAGAGGGGAGATTTAGATATAAGGAAGAAATTCTTTACTATGAATGTTGTGAGAAACTAGAACAGGTTGCCCAGAGAAGTTGTGGATGTCCCCTCCCTGGCAGTGTTCAAGGCCAAGCTGGATGGGGCTTTGAGCAACCTGGTCCAGTGGAAGGTGTCCCTGCCCATGGCAGGGGGGTTGGAACTAGATAATCTATAAGGTCCCTTCCAACCCAAACCATTCTATGATTCTAAGATAGGGATAAACACAAAGTCAGTATCTCCTACCTCATGCTTAACAGCACTTAACAGCACGTAGGGAGGAGATTGAAGAAAATTTTCTGCATCAAGCAGCAGAAGGGTATGGTTGACTGGCCAACAGTAGTAGCCATGGAAATGTTTATTAAAAGCGTCTTACCAGTTTTACCATTGTCTCTTAGTCTGTATATGAAAGTATCTAGATGGCAGACAAAGTGTCAAGGAAACATAATGATTTTTATTTTCTTCTGATTTTTTCGTCAGAAAACCTCAGAGCTCAACTCTGCCAAGAATCTGAAAAACCAATATTCTCACAAAACCTTCAGACACCAGCATAAAATTTGTATAGATTTTCCATGAAAAACACAGCATTTTAGCATGCAATCATTGCAAAGAACTATTCATGAGCCAGATCTATGCATTATTTGTCAGCAACTAATCAAAACAAAACAGAAACAAGGAAAAAATATCTTCAGGGAGCAGGATGTGTGTGGAATGTGGAGTTACTGGTTCTTCCTCATCTGTAATATTTTACAATATTGTATTCAATCTTCAGGATTTATTAATTATTAACACTAGTACAAATCAGTCCTCAAGTACTTTGCACATTACATTGGTTTATCAAATATATGTAGGTTATGCTCCCAACGGGAGTATTCAATAGCATCTTGAATGAATCCTCTCCACTCTTGGAATTCATTCAATGACTGCTCAAAACAATTTTCTCAAGATGTTTGAGAATTATTTTATCCCATTTGTATACATTTGAAAATCATTGCTCCTAGATTAAGAATAAAATGGCAAGTCATTAAGATCTGTGTTTCTACTCAGAATTCAGCATTGTTTTGCTAAAAGTTTATTTTCTTAAGAACTGAGTAAATTTATTTTTTAATCAGAAACTTATGCATATGTAGTTTAGGCTCTAATTCCTTTTTTGCAGATTACTGCTTTTCCTGTACTTATACATTCTATGAACATTTCTAGAAAACAAAATTATATTTTGCATTGCCTTTTGCTCTTCTTATTGCGGCTTTTTGCATAACCCATTTGTTCTCACTCAATACTGGCATGAGTGGAATATACTCTGCGTAAGAAAAATATTCTTGCTTAAGTGTAATAACTTGGTCTGAATTTCACAGCTTGGTTCTCTTTTTTTTTCAGTACAGACAAAGACAGTCGAGCTGTATTCTCACTGCCTTTATTAACAAATTGTGATACTGTGATGTTTTATTCTGTTTATTTTACGTGAGACATCAAGTTATGATGATACCTGATTACAGTTATTATAATGTTAAACGCTGCTTTGTTGTTAAGCGTTATAGGTATCTATACAGCATACAGCTGTATTGCTTTAGTTTTCTTACAAATAATCTATAATGTATGTATTTAAATATTAATTCCATCCATTATATGTCATATCAAAAGGAGAATTGTTTCATAAGAACGATGAAAAAGGTACGATATTTGAATATTGAAGGTCAGAAGGACATTTCAGTTTTCAGGTTTCCTGTTCCATCCCTGAATTGTACCTGTATCAACAGCTTTGTGAGATAAGATTTATAGACACCGAAAATATATTTTTCATCAAACCATCAGTTTGATTTGTGGAGCAGGAACACGCCAAGTTGAAAAGTCTATAAAAGGTAGCACTGAATCTCTGTTTTGTCCTTTTTGACAGCAAAGAGATCTTGCATGGTTGTAGTTTTCATTACTGAAAAAGAACTCAGCGGCCAAAGTCTGTCAGGTGGCCTGGATGTCTAGTGGGGCAGCGTTTCCCTAAGAAACTCAAGAATTAAGGTTCCGCTTAATTTTGCTTCAGAGCAAACTTAGACTCGGGTATTTGCTACTAATTTTTCACTTCACCAAACACTAGTTTAACAATGCTTTCAACTTATAAATGGGGACATATTAAAAGCCCAAGTGAGTTTCTTGTCAAAACTGTCACAGAGAACACAGCAAAAACGTACAGATGAATGCCACACTTGGACTAACACAACAGCACAGATATGGCTTTCCAGTGTGGTCATATGGATTCCTGAAAGCTCATCACCTGAGCTTATGACACTGTGACAAAATTCTGGTGCCAAGAAGGTCAGCAGCCAACAGTTTGGGCAGATTACACAGTGGCCTAATTTTTCAGGCATATCCAGTCTTGTAAGTATCAAAAGCCTGACACAGAAGGCTTTTTCATTAGACATAAGATATCTGTAGCTGCCTCTCAGTTGCACAAAATTTCAAAGTGTGCTGTATTTTGAAGTATGACAACATTCAGGTGACTACAGGGAAAGCCTTCCCAATAAAATATACTGCTATGCATATAGTCTGGCAGTAGAGTAGAGGAAACAGAAGACCAGTTCTGCAGAAGTATTTTGCATGAGCTCGTATATCCTGCATCAGGTATATAGGGTGTAATACTACTTTAGAAATTTACTGGAGCCATCAAAAATGATACCTGCATTTTCCTACTTACCTATCAAGTTCTTCTTGGTGAATGGATCCAATGAGCTTTCTGAAGTTTCATGAATAAGCTCATTAAAGGAATGTGTCTTCTCAGCAACTTAGTTATGGCAGATAATAATATCTGGTAATTTATACAACTTTATAGACATTTATATAACTGTACAGCTTCAGTTCGCAATGTCCCTGGGATGTAATGTAGGGAAGATGAAGTAGAAAGATTAAGTGATTTGGTGTCGTCTTTTCTAATAATCTTAAAGCACACTGTAATAAAGAATATAATAATGGTAATCTGCCAGTATTCACCAGTCCACCTCCAAGCCCTTCTTCAAAGGAGGAAACTTTATGACCGTAGGAACAAAGTCACCCAACAGCACAGTTACTAGCTGCGAATCTCAGGCTGCAAATCTCAACCTAAGTGCTTAAAGCACTCAGTCACTATGGGAGAGACGGCTGAGAAGCTCATTTATTAAATCTCTGTCCTAGGAAACTCACACAGAAAAAAATCTCCTCAATAAGCATTCTTTTACTTGAAAGGCATATCAGAGACCTGGTGTACTCCTGTGTGGTGGAGATAAATGAGGAGCTAAAAAAACTTCACTTTGTTATATAAAGAGATACCAAAATAAAAACTGTTGTTCTCGTTCTAAATCTTTCAGTCCTCATCAGTTACAAGACCAGCCAGGGAACAGCTATTCCACAACAGCATTTGTCACATGTGGTCAGTTTGGATGTGTCTATGAATAAAAAGACCTTCCCGGACACTCGTGACAAAGAAGTAAACAAATTTCAGGAAATAAGAAAATTTTACTTGCAGTTTCTAAGAGGAGCCAGTGTACTGTGATCTAAAATATATACAAGGTTGACAGAACTCAACAGTCCTATGCAGTCTGATCTTTTTCGGTTGTTCAAACTTATATCATCTCTCCATAGCAGCTATAATCTCCATTATCTTCCTGTTTTTGACAGAAGAAACAGACCATAATCCAGCAAAGCACTTAAACACATCTTAGATTTAAATATGTGAAGCTGTACTGAAACCAGTGAGAATACTCTCATGCTAAAAAGTAAGCACATGCTTAAATCCTCCACTGGATCAGGGCCATAAAATAATGCAGTGTTGCCAATAAATAACATGTCCATCAGGATAATTTCCATTGAGACTTGTGGAATTCACTTAAAAAAAGCTACTTACTGTCAAAAGACATGGAATTTCTAATTTCATGTTCTTGTTTCTGATCCTTCAGTTGGGTTGGTGTAACAGAGATGTGAGATCAGAATCAGGGGTGAGTCTTCTAACAGGAGTATATTTGACATACAGGAGTAATTTTATGATCCAAGAGGTATCTACTTCTATGTGCATTCACACAGGCAGAACGTGGAATCTTTTCTTAGCTGACTTAGGAAAGTTTCCAGAAAACAGACATACAAATTAAAGCTTCTTGAAGGACAGACCTAACTTACTGCACACTTTAGCCTGGGATTGTAACTACATTTTTTTTTTCCAAGTACTTATCAAAAATCTTATGTTTCTATATGAAGAAGGAAAGATGACGTAAGAGTTCTTGTCATCTGGACATATCTTTTTTCTCAAGAGCCAGATGAAAGGGCTAAAATTGATAGATTTCTTCTAGCTGTCTTAACTGATTGCCAAGTATACTTACTCTTCTTTATTGTTTTACAAAAAAAAAAAACCAACAAAAAACCTGTTTGCTAAAACTGATGTAATGTACTTTTACTTCTTAAAAAAACTGAAAAGAAAGGGAGATTTTTCCAGTGGCATGAATGAAAAGGCAATTAGGACTGCCAAGAAAGGGTATAGGGAAAGCAGGAGTGTGCAGTTTGTCAGAGTGGTACAGAAATTGGTATTCTCGCTCATCTAGAGCCAAATCTGGCATGTGATGGAGCTGTTCTCTCTGCTAATATATTAAATCTTTGCATGACTCCTGGAAAGTTGTAGCATGAGCTGTAAACTGCCAGAGAGTGACAGTGGAATTATAAACCCTTCAAAGAAGTATTTAGACAAAATAACCACAGACCAGACCACAACAGGGATAATGGGTCAGTCACCCTTCAGTCAATGCAGTAAGATGGTAGAAAAAGTTAACACCAAAGGGTAAGGTAGGTTGTATTCTCAGTGACAAACATGGACTGGTGAAAAGGGAGCTGTTTGGGGGAACAGGTCTCTTTCAACAGAACTCCATGTTTGAAACATGCTATGAGAAAATCTTTCAAATAAGTAAACATTTCTCAGTGTAAAACTTTTGCTTTCTGCTTTGCAATTACTTAATTACCAAATACATTTGTACTTGAAATGTTAAGAATATTTCTAATGATATTACAGAACTGCAGCTATCTTCCTAGCAACTGAGGGTACCGTGAGGCGTCATGGCAGCTGCTGAGCAGCCCCCTTACCTGAAGATACATTTTTTTATGAATATGTGTAGGAAAGATGATGGAAGGGAATTTGATTATCATGGCAAGGTTTTTGTAGTGGGGGTGCTACAGGGGTGGCTTCTGTGAGAAGCTGCTAGAAGTTTCCCCTATGTCTGATAAAGCCAATGCTGGCTGGATCCAAGATGGACCCACCGCTGCACAAGGCCAAGCCTAGGAAGGCGGGAGGCATGGGGGAAAGGTGTCTTAAGGTTTAGTTTTATCTCTCACTGTCCTACTCTGATTTAATTGCCAACTACTTAAATTAATTTTCCCTCAGCTGAGTCTGTTTTGACTGTATCAGTAATTGGTGAGTGATCTCTCCCTGTCCTTATCTTGTTCCACTAGCTTTTCATTATATTTTCTCTCCCCTGTCCAGCTGAGGAGGAAGAGTGACAGAGCAGCATTGGTTGGCACCTAGTATCCAGACAGGTTCAATGCACCACAAAGAGAAATACAGTTTGGAGTTACTGAGGATGAACGAAACAATGAACATAGGTGCATCTCTGAAGGAGGACTCATCAGACTCCATTTCCATTCACTGTTTAGGATTTCATTAGAAAATATTAAAGTATTGTCCCTGTTATTTGACATTTAGATGGCAAATGATCATAATATCCTTAGGAAACATTCATCAACTTTCCAAAGTGGATACTGAAATTTTCCAAGTCCAGCAGTGTCAGCAAAGCAGACATTCAAATGATAAGGGGGAGCAGAATATGGATCATGGAGCAGCCATCAGAGAAGGATTGCTGTTTATGCTCGCTGTCTGCATGTTGAAGGTGAATGTTGCCCATTAGGGGCATTTGCAAATATAATCACAAAATAGCAGATTTGCAGTTTAGCTGCCTGCATAGGTAAAATGGCCAGACAAATAATTTGCAGTAGTTTCCAAAAGGTTAATTTAGCTGCTCTATTACCCTGTGAATAAGTAGTCTATATCTGTGAAAGAGGATCTGGCTGGGTTTACGGGTGTCATGTCCTCCTGCTTTGTAGTAATCAATTAGGCCACAGTGAAATGGCTTAAACTAAGTCCTGAGCAGAGGCTGGTGGAGAAACAGCTCTAGTACTGCAGAGGTAACATCTCCTACCAAGTTTTGTCACAGAGACATCAGAGCTTAGCTGGAGTAAGGGCTGCTGACAAAAAAACTAGAGCAGTCAACAAGTCACACATTCTCTTCAGGACTGATGAATTTTTAAAATTTGGTTTGTACAACATGTGAAAGTGCCAAACGCCTACATAAAAACATCTGGCAGCAAAACCATTCACCTGGCACATGTAAAAATGTTATGAAAGGCTTTTGTTCGTGCATTTTATTCATGCAGTGAATTCAGCAGAGAAAATATTTGAATTCACATCTTCTAAGCCTTGCCAGTGTCCTGAACATTGGGCTATTGACTGCTACTGGTTGAATTTCTTTTCATTTCAATCAGAAATCTCAGAAGACATGCCTTTGCCTGCTAAGTTCCTGATAAAATGTGTATATTTCTCAGAAAGAAGTCTGTGTTTCAAACATGAAAAGTTTTCAGAAATTTCATTGGAAAAAATCCCTAGAATTGTCTCTTCCTGAGGGGTACCGCACATATGTATAGAGAAGCTTACAAGATGCATGCCAAGGAGAGGACTGCAGTCTGGATACCTCTGTCATGCAAGTCTTCAAGAATATTGTACAGGGATTGTGTGTTGTACTGCATACAGGAGGATATATCATTAGAGCAATAGAAGTTCTCAATGACGCTTGTGCACATTTGGTATCTTCTGCAAATTTGTTCACACATAGTTAACTGGATGTTGACATGAGTTCTTCTGAACATGCTCAGGATGGAACAGAATCCAGTTACTCTCTTTACTGTCAGTTTTGCAAAACTAGAAAAAGAAAGAAGCAGTCAAAATTATTCAATGTTAATAGATTTGTAAACAAGAATTTCCATTTTAGGAGAGTCACTTTTTAGAATCAAACTACCGTTTCAAAGGCTTGTAGACAAAATTTCATTATTGACCTATTCCTATAAAATTGTCCAACTTCACTTCACATGAGCCACCTCATATCAAAAGATGAGGACAAGACTGAGGTATTCAGCAAGTTTTTTGCCTCAGTCTTCACTGGCAACTTCTCTCCTTGCCCCTCCTCAGTTGATGGACTGCAAGATGGGGACCAGAGGGGTAAAGCCCTTCCCACTGTAAGAGAAGTCCAGGTTCGGGACCTCCTGAGGAACCTGAACATATATAAGTCCATGGGACCTGATGAAATGCATCCCAGAGTCCTGAGGGCCAAGCCACTCTCCATCATATTTGAAAGGTCATGGCAGTCAGGCAAAGTCCCTGGTGACTGGAAGAAAGGAAACATTGCACCCATTTTTAAAAAGGGTAGGAAGGAGGACCCTGGGAAATACTGACCTGTCAGCCTCACCTCTGTGCCTGGGAAGATCATGGGGCAAATCCTCCTAGAAGCTGTGCTAAGGCCCATGGAGGACAGGGAGGTGATCTGAGACAGCCAGCATGGCTTCACCAAGAGCAAGCCCTGCCTGACCAACCTAGTGGCTTCCTGTGATGGTGTGACTAGATCAGTGGACAAGGGAAGAGCTATGGATGTGATCTATCTGGACATCTGTAAAGCCTTTGACACAATACCTCACAACATCATTCTCTCTAAATTGGAGAGATATGGATTTGATGAGTGGACTGTCTGGTGATTAAAAAATTGGATAGAAGGTTGCATGCACAGGGTAGTGGTCAATGACTTGATGTCCAAGTGGATGTCAGTGACAAGTGGTATCCCGCAGGGATCTGTACTGGGAACAGTGCTGTTTAACATTTTCATCAATGACTTAGCAAGATCGAATGCACCCTCAGCAAGTCTGCAGATGACACCAAGCTGAGTGGTGCAGCTGACATGCCAGAAGGACAGGACGGCATCCAGAGGGACCTGGACGAGCTTGAGAAGTGGGCCTGTGTGAACCTCATGAGATTCAGCAATGCCAAGTTCAGGGTCCTATATCTGGGTCGGGGCAATCCCCACTATCACTACAGGCTGGGGGATGAAGGGATTGAAAGCAGCCCTGCCGAGAAGGACTTGGGGGTACTGGTGGATGAAAAGCTGGACATGAGCCACCAATGTGTGCTCGCAGTCCAGAAGACCAACCATGTCCTGGGCTGCATCAAAAGCAGAGTGGCCAGCAGGTTGAGGGAGGTGATTCTGCCCCTCTACTCCGCTCTGGTGAGACCCCACCTGGAGTGCTGCATCCAGCTCTGGAGCCCTCAGCACAAGCAGGACATGGATCTGTGGAACTGGGTCCAGAGGAGGGCCACAAAGATGATTCAAGGGCTGAAGCACCTTTCCTATGAGGAAAGGCTGAGGGAGTTGGGGTTGTTCAGCCTGGAGAAGAGAAACAACAGTCTACCAGTACCTGAAGGGGGCCTATAGGAAAGATAGGGAAAATCTTTTCAGCAGGGCTTGTTGCGACAGGACAAGGAATAATGGCTTTAAACTAAGAGCGGGTAGATTTAGACTAGATAGAAGGAAGAAATTTTTTACCATGAGGATGGTGAAACACTGGAACAGATTGCCCAGAGAGGTAGTAGAGGCCCCATCCCTGGACACATTCAAGGCCAGGTTAGACGGGGCTCTCAGCAACCTGGTCTAGTTGAAGATGTCCCTGCTTGCTGCAGGGAGTTTGGGCTAGATGACCTCTAAAGGTCCCTTCCAACGATTCCGTGATTCACTAGAAAGACACTCTTTATTTTCTTCCAGTGAGTTGGTGAGAAAGAAGGGTTTTTTGCTAAAAAGTCTAGAAGATTTTAAAGCAAATAATGGATGTATTACATGTGCTTAGACCAAGCCAGGCATTTGCTGGGTCTCAGGAATGCTCCTGAGTGCAGTCAGTGGGTCTCAACTGTCCCCTTTTCCAAGAAACTGTCTTCACTTGCTTTCTGACCACACAGGAACTGTTCACTTTGGGCTTTGTAGCCTTTTATAGCCTGTTGCTCCTCAGGGCCATTAGTCCTCCCACATGCACAACTTCTGGGCAGATTGTGTACATTTACCACTATCATCAGAATAGGAAGGAGTCTGCCCACCTCTTGCCCTTAAGTGTTATTAAAAGATAAATTAAATCAAAAGAGGGGAAAAAAAAAGTCACATTCTTTACTTCTTTAAGCTGAAAGGTTTTCAAATACAAAAGAATATTAAATCTGGTTAATTCTTTCTTTTTATTCTTGGGTCCCATTGTGAACTCTGTGTTTAAAAAACCACAGAAGATAAGGGAAAAAAAGTATGTGGAAGAAGTGAGGAGGATTGCAGTCATGAATAAAATAAAAACACTTCTTTCAACTAGATTGTCACTAAGACAATTTACCAAATCAACACAGGTATTTTCAAAGTTGAAAACCTGTCACTTTTCAAAGGATGAATCAGGTTCTGCTAGCTTCCTTAACCCCTGAATCACCTCCAGGAGCACACTGGCTGCTTGTCAGCCATTCCCAACAAAAATTTATCTTCCCTTTCCCAAAACCTATTTTCCATCTCTTGTGTTAAGTGCTAACAAAGGCAAGGGGAGAGGAGTGCATTAAACTTTTTGAAGAAAGAAAGTGGTTCTCATGGCTTGTGAGCTTAAGTTCCACTGCCAAGGAGTAACTGGAGAGCCTTCCCTGTTCCTCCTGCGTAGAAGAACTTGACCTGTGTTGTGAACAGCTCCATTGTGTCTGAAGAATGGAGCTAGCTATCTCAGAGTGCTCTTGCTCTACAGCCACACCTAACTTGTGAAAGGATGAACAATGGCATTATGAACTACTAGTTTTATTCCTTCTCAGGACCTTCTACACCATATATTTTGTTAAAGAATTTTATAAATTATTTTCCCTTTCTAATTGCTAGTCTACATACACTAATGCTAGACTTCAGAAACAAGTTTTGATTCCTTCTTTCTCACATCAATGTCACTAAAAAAAATGACAATTTCATTACCACTAGCTTGACAAACTAGCAGGAGAAATATGGAAGGAATGTTGTACTAATGGCTAGTCTTAAAATATCTGTATCTTACTGTATCTTACTGAGAATACACTGGTTTGTCTAAAAAGCCTATATTAAGTTCAAAGTAACTTTTTCCCCTCTATGTTCTTGTGAAACGATTTTTAAATGAGGAAAACCTGTGCTAACAAATAATTTAAAAATTATTCACTCCTAAAAAAAAAACGGCCTGAGTTTCTTGCTACATTTGGAACAATACAGAAGTGTCTGTGTGATGTGGTACAAAGTCCACGCTGATACATATTCAGGATGACCAATGTGGCTTACTCATTTGCTTTGCCACCCAAAAAATACAGACATCCCAAACTCATATGGCTAACACGTTTTTACCAAAGCAATCACGCATGATTTCCCTTGCCACACCCCATTCTTAATGGAGAAGGAATTTTGGAAGGCAGTCTCTCACTGAGTCATGCTTTGCATACAGGGCAGTCAGTCAAATGAGTTTGCTAGGACCCCTAGATTATTTAAGCACTTCCTAGTTTATGTTGCCATTCTGTAATCTGTCTATGTTACAACTCCTGTAAAATAGTATTACAAATGTTGTGCTGAGTATATATATGCACATGCAGAGAGAGGCTACTTTTAAATTCTTCCACCTTTACATGCCTGCTTTAGAACTGACATTCAGAAAATGAAACAGTGGCATAAATACAACTGCTCTTTACAGCTGTAGATCAACAAATAGGATAGCAACAATCTACTCATTGCTGTGGAAAATCAATTGCAGATGCACAATTGAATCAATGTCCACTGTAGGCTTGAAAAAGTAAGTTGTTGTATATAACTATATCGAAGCTCTGAGGGCAGGTAGCTGTTTGAAGGCAGAAAGAAAAAACATTTCTCTAGCAAGCTGGTTTGCAGGAAATGAAAAGGAGTCTGGGGCTTCTTAAGAAGTTAGATAAACAGAATAAAGCCTAAATCAAAAGAATAGTGTACAAAATGTAGGTTCATTGATAAGTATTGGTTAGTATCACAACCATTCATCCATGGTCTGCTAACACAACATCAGCATGGTGTGAGTCTGTAAGTCTTACAATTTCAGACTGGTATTTTCATCTTGCTTTTATAACACCATTCCTATCAGCATATGTAATTTAAATTCAGTTTCTGGATTTCCACTTGCTCTGATATGATAAAAGCATGTATGCAAACCTTGAGCAAACCATCTACAGATCCCTTCCAAGTCAAACCATTCTAAGAGTCTATGATTCTGTGATTCTATGATTATAAAGTGTCACACTTGTGGCTCCTGCTGCTGTAATATGATCACGTTGAGGGTGAGGGGACATACCGAAAGATATTTTTTACTAGGTTAGCACATATGGACATTATTGTTTAGGAGGCAGGATGGTTTGATTTTAATTGACACTTTCTTCTTTTGTTTAGTAAGAAAGAAAAGAATATATTGCTTCTGTGACACATTGTTCTCCATAAAAATCTCTGTCTTTGATACTTAATAATCACACTCTCCAGCTTCTGGCGTAGTGGGTAGTAGGTATGCATTTGTAATCCCAGTGTGGTACCTTTTGTGTGAATAATTCAGTCCCTCAGCACAAGAACAGTTGAATAGTCAGAGGCAGTGATATACAAAAATTCAGGTCTAACTCACGTGGAAGCTGAAGAAAGGGATCCCACAGACTTCGTAGGCAAATAGATAAATTCAATCGTCTCCTTGAGCAGGTAGTTAGCACTGCCTCCATGCCCTAATGAGTAAGTGACTCTAAAGACCAGACTAACTGTCATAACAAAAACTGAAAAATCTTGTTCTGACAAGTGAAGTTTTGGTCTTGGCGCTTGGCTTACTGGGGAGGTTTGTTGCTCTTCCTTATGGAGTTTTCAGTTACTTTATTGAATTATTTCTATGTTTAAAGGACTCATAAATTTCACAGGATACAAGTCTTCAGATGCAACTTAAAACTGCCATGTACGTACTCTCAATTTATTGAGAAAACCTTCTAGTGGCCCAGTTTACTGTCAGAAAATGTTAATTTATTTGGACTGAAACAGTTAGTGAGACATAGTAGTTTTGTGAAATCTTCTGACAGTAAGCAGGCTCTTGTTATGGCCTGGTGCACTCTTTGGGCAGCCAGCCTCTTGGCCTGGTCATCTGGTCATCTGCCTATTTTCTTCCATGGATTTTTAAAATCTAATCTCTTTCAATCTGCAAAAAAGTAGTTTCTTTTACAGCAATTCCTGTATGTGGAAAATGTCAGCATAATTTTGCATTTGTGCAGATCTAGAAAGAAAACAGATGTTGGTGCTCTGAAATCTTACATGAATAGAGACATCCATTTTTCAGCTAGCTTTAAAAAAATAGTGGTATATTAAAAGAACCCCAACAAACCCAATGAGAACAACGACTTGTGGTAGACAGCACACACCGCCTGTCCCATTTATGTAGTGGAAGGATGAAGGTATCTTACGGAAGTCACTATGAGTTGCTTTGTATGGGCTCAATTTCCCACATGCAGAAAGTCATGGCTGTTCCTTCTTCCCCTTCTTCCCCTTTCTTAATCACCACATCTCCTACCAGATAAGTTATTGCTCTCCTCCCAGATTCTGCTGTGGGCTCCTGAACTGTCCCAGATCCCTGTAGGCATCAAGTGTGTGTCTTGTTCTCTGCCCTGTATCTTCTCTCTTCCGTGCCTCTGAAACATCCCACACATTGGGGTTCAAAGGATTGTCTTTAACAAGCTGTCCTGTGCCCCTCTTTCTTTTTTAATTCCCTTGACAGGGATCTAGAGCTCCTGTCTGTCGCCCTGGCACGCTGTATTGACTGTTTGTTGACTACAAAAGACAGAACTCATTTTCAATTCTTAATTTCACAATTGTATAACTCAAGCATTTAGACCACACTGTTTTAGGAATGGCTCATTGATTAGTTTCAAGTAAGGTGAAGTTCCCTGCCCTGCCTCACTGATGGATTTTGCTGCCTATAGGGCCAGGCTCTTTGATCTGCTCATGAATCAGCTCCTGAAACACTACTGTTTCCAGGTTGGGGTATGATGGAAAACTAAAATCTAACTAAAAGTCTACCTATGACTCGAGATTTAGACCTGTGCAAATGACAGAAGTGACTGATTTACTTTTCAAAGGCACCAAGATTTGTCTTTTTTTCAGAAGTAGTAGGAACATCTTCAGATGACCTGTGAAGAAGTCAGTTGTTACTGTAACATTTTTGAAGTGAAGAAAAAGTCTTTAGAGTGAAATCAGACTGCAAGTAATTCTTCTTTCTAGTTAATTGCATTTTTTCTGAATTAGAGAAAAATAAAAGCGTTCTTATGATATGTTGCCATAACCTCAGAAAAGCCTTCTACTGCAACACTTACAGGGCAGTAGGAGGCAGCTGATCAGAAATGCAGAAGTGAGTGATTCTGAATGAGTAGGCATAAAAATGAGGGTATAGTAGTGCATAATGATAGTGATGAATAAGGAGCATATGGAGAAATAATTCTATCATCAGGGAGATGAGAGTATTTTCTGAGCAGAAGATGTGAATAGTGTGTAGAGTTTCAAATACATGGAGCATGAGATTATGGATTTTCTTCATTTTGAACCAGAATTATTAATCAAACACGTCCTCTTTCTCATTTTTTTTCTCTACTACTTTCCCGCTCTTTCAGTCTGTACTTCAGCACAAGCTCACGACTGAAATGCTACTCAGCTGATGAAAAAATGGGTTGCTGTAATAGTTAAACTAGCTATTAATGATGGATGATGGCCATATATGATTCCAGCGCAGTCTGAAGAAATTCCATCAGAAAATGTGTCTGAACACGTTCTCATCTTCTCAAAGCTCCACCTTACACTACTTGTTAGATGAAACATAAAGCAAAAGAGCTTCTTGAGATTAGTAAGCAGGGAAACAAGACTGCATCTATCTTTTTTGTGCAACTAGCTTCTCATCATTAGAGCTGAACAATGCTATGAAAATACAGCATCAATGAAGGAAAGTTGACTCACAGCTGTGAGGACACTTTGAACAGGGGGCTTCTTGAAACCCTGTAAATCTGCTGTGCTCAATTTAGGCCTAACCCTCAAGGGCAAGGAAGCATGAGGTCATTGAATCCTCATGAGATAAACTATCAATATGCAAGAAAGACCCAGTCAGAGGGGATGGAACAGCCATCTTCAAAACATTTGAAAATGAGACAAAAAATGGCAGCTTCAATCTGATGACTCACTTAGCAACTAACTACAACACAGACAGGAATCAGAAGAGAACTTTATAAACAAATGAAGACATGTGCAAGGTCTGTCTGGAAGCCGATATATAGCTTTGCCGGTAATTACTTTCTCGATATAGTTTTCTCATGCAGATTCAGTTCTACAAAGTCAGCTCAACAGTAAAGGTTTTAAAAGTAGGAAGATGAGCAGACTTTTTGTACTAGCAAACTTCCTGTGAATTTTTTGAAGATACCAGTCTAATTCTAGGCTGGATAAGCTGTGATTCAGCTCCATATAACTTCACTCGATAAAGCTTGCTTAGGTAACAGACCATAGCGATTCTCTTCAGTGAAGGAAGTCAATGTAACATACTATGCAGAAAGTTAGAATAGTCCTTGCAAATTTTTTCGGCCATAAACATCCACAGATCCATAAAATCTGCATGCAATGCATCTAAGCCTTCATTTTGCTTCTGATAGAAGAGTAAAACGAACCGATGGAAGCAATATCTATGAAATGAACAGCCAAGGTAACTCCCACAAAGGACCTCCTTTTGTTACACTAGCCTTTGACCTATGTCACAAAGATATGACACAAACACAACTACCATAACAATGGTTCTATTTGAACACATCTAGGAGTGCCACATGTTCTACAGTCATAAAGTCAAATAGTATAGGAAGATCATGCATCAACATATGCATCTACTGCATGAGTTAATGACATGGATCTACCATTTTATTAATGAATTAAAGCTTCAATCAGCGTCCCCCACTATAAAACTTAAAAAGATCCCTAGTTAGAAAAGAAGTTAATTTGCTTGGAAGTTAGTAGTTTGCCGAAAGCATGTACACTAGCCAATGGGCTGGAGAATGCTTTGATGTATTTTAGCTATCATTAGGCAGGTTTGTTATTAATTATATGTTTCTTTACCTTTCAACACATAATTTCCTTATACTAAACATAAAAATATACTTTATGTTATGATTATACCAGAGACAGACTGTTTCATAATAGTTTTTCAGACCTGAAAGATGATAAAGGTATCTGAGGTAGGTTAGGAACTAAAAGTAATAAAAGCAAACTAAGCAGGCTATGATACTTTATAAATATGAAAACCAAACATGTCTGGTAAAACAAAAAAATGAAAACAAAATTGTCATTGCATCTTCCAGTTGATACAGTTTGGAACACAGTTATTTTCATATGAACACAGCTAACCCAGAGATTTTGGTGAGATTTGGCAGAGATTTTGGTGATACGTCATTGAGTATACAGGGATAATTCAACACCACATTCTTTCCATTTGAGATCAAGGCAGGTATCACCATCAGACCTGTCGACTAGTTCCACATCTATATGAATGCAAGCACAATTTTGGGTACTAGTATTCTATTGACAATGTCGTGATTTAAACAAAAATATTCTATGCATAGCCAAAGAAAGTGTCAAGATATTCAATATTTCCGGAGCTGAAGTCTAATCTCAGCCATGCTGTTTAAAGTGTGCATACATTAGATATTGTGGAAGAAGTACATCACTCCGGTGGTGTTGCCCATGTGTTGTGCCAGGGAACAGCAGGAGGTCTGGCCATGTTCTACCATCGTCATTGGACAGGTGAATGAAAACCTCACCGCTCTTCTGATCTGACGCCATATCCTAATTTTCATTCTTAGTTTATTCATAGCTGGTTTATTCCTCTTTGTTTTGTACTTGTCCTTTAGTTTAAACAATCCTTTACCCTGTCTGGTATTATACTTCTGATCTATTCATAGCTTTTTCAACTTTTGCTTTACTAGGTAAAACAAAAGAAAACCTTTTTAGTGTCATCATCCTAAAGTACATCTTACTTACATCCATCATGTAATTTACAGGGAGGATCAGAGGAGAACTGAAAAAACGTCTCCTACACCATGTCCAGTTTTGATTTATCTTTTGTACAGAGGGATATTCAAAACTGAAAGTATTCCAGATGAGGTCCTATCAGGACCCTTTAGCATTATTCATTGTTTGTATGCAAGCAGCTGTTTGTTAATGAAGGCCATTTCCAAAACACATACATAGATTTAATCTATGAAACACTTACCTAAAATCCATTAAAAACCTCATCCTTTTACCTTAAAAAACAAGAGAGAAAGAAAAAAGATTCGTGATATTTATCTCCTGTTCTCTTGCCAAGTTCTACAGCTTTTGTTTTGACAAAACTGCTACGGACTTCGATGGGAATTCTATTTGGGCATGGTTTTTGCTCCCCAAGCAGAAAGCTGAAAACATTAATGGGTTGGTAAGATATACTGTATAATGAAGTTAACTAAGTGAGCAAACATCTACGCCCATACGATGTTAAACTAAGCAACAGAGCTTAGAAGAATGACTACTTTTTCTTCATTTCATTAGCTGCTCTATTTAAGAACCTGTTCATGCCTGTTTAATTTTTCTTTCTAGTTAGTTATAAAAATGTAATTTAAAAAAATTGTATTCTTTCTTTGACAGAAAGAGGTTCAGTGATGATTTTCACATAGAAGTTTTTCTGCTCAGAAGGACAGTAGAATTTAAACCAGTCCATGTTCTACTTTTTGAGTGTGTAGCTTACCTGGAACTTTACAAGTCATCAGGACTTCCAATTATGAATGGCCAGTTATCATCTGATGAAATCCGTACACAAGCTAGTACACAGAGGCAGGTCCGAATCAGAAAAATTGGCAATATGTGATTACTAATAACCTTTCACTTCTTCTCAGAGAGTAATCAGATAATTCCTTTAAAAGATCTTCCTTTCTGTCTGAGGTCTAGTTTAAAACTGTCAGCTACATCTATGTCCTGTGATCTCCCATTCTCTTTGAACTTGGGAATGACAACCAGCTGGGTAACACACTGGCTCCTACAAATGCTACGATGATTGGGGAATATATTGAACATATTCAGATTGATTGCTACATAATTAAATAGAGTTACACATCTTGGGACCAACCTACCATGTTATCATGTAGTCAAATGTGTTTGTTGCTTTGCACTTTGACATCAGCTAGAAGAAGAGACTCTAAAAGAGCAAACACTAATATGAGTCAGAAGTCAGGGAGAGACTAGAAAATATAAAAAGTGAAAGTTTTACTCTTTGAGCTAAACAAACTACACTTATCAACTCATAAGCTGTATAATCTTAGTGTAGGAGAGACAAGGGAATGCACATTGTGAGTCGCAAGTTCTGTAGAGGTATTAACTCTGTGCAGTGTTGTGGTGGTATAGTCCTGCTCCAAACATTGTAGCTGGTGAGGGAGGAAGAACTTCTAAATGCAAAACCCACCCCAGAAGTCACACACATATATATTAATATATAAATCCACTCATGTACAGATATATATGGGTGAATTTAGTTTTTTACTTGTTTGTTTTGGTGTAACTGGTGTTGGCCCCAGCTAGTTTTGACAACTACCTATGTCCGTACACTGAGTCCTGTCTCCCCGCCAGTTGGTGTGCTCTGGCTCATACCCACACTATTAAGTGCTGGAACTATAAGGTACAGTATACTCCGCCTCTGGTCTTGAAATACAATTGGTAATTTTATGAGCTTCTTCAGTTCTGAGTGCCTGAAATAATGACAAAGCTCTGCTGTAGCCATTCATATGGTAATTTTGATGCCAAAGATGCCTGTTGCAGAAACACAAGTACACAAAGACATTAGAGAGTGCTACACTATTGGAGTCAGGGGACCCAGAGTAAACATGGTTTGAATACTCCACCTGGAGCAGACCCTAGAGTGAACTGGCTTCTTCTCTGGAAAGGAGACTTTTGGCTGCCTCAGAACGGAACAAGGGCGAAGTAGTACACACACATGGACCTTCTGGGAGCAAAATGGGAAATGCACCAAGCTAATAAAAAATCCTGCCACTAAAGATCGCTGTATGGTCTCACCTTCATCTCAACAAGAGACAGGAAGATAGTTAATTTCTTTAGATCAAAGGCTGTGTATTAGATCAAAGTAACTTTAGAGGCAAACTATGTATGGTACAGATAGTGAAGATGCTTATCATCATACGGAGTACTCTCAACATTACTTGGATTCTTTCCTTTCCTTGTTTTATGTGATAGGATTTGTAATGATGGTCCCATTCTTTTCTCCTTGCTAGAAGAAAGTGCTATCTAACATAGCCTTAAAGAATGATAATAACAAAAAAGGACTAGGTGATCTTATCTACTACTTTCCTCACTTTGACTTTTAACACCTACAAAGAGTAAAAGAGCAATAAAAAACGTCTGAGAAAGTGTTTATATCCAATTCAAATCTCTGTATTCTGTTCTGGGTGCAGTGGTACAGAACTTGTGGAATTGAATGATTCAAGGCATGTGGAATGTCCTGTTAATTAGACAACATTAATGGATTTCCTCTGATTTTACTGTGAATAGGGACAGCTAAGTAAAAAAAAAAAAAGGGTGGAAAGACTTTCAGTCCTAACACTACATGTTTTCACTAAGATGCTATCTTAAAACTCTGAAAAAATAATCAAAAGGAAGACAATACTACCTTGCAGATAGAGTAGATTCTAGGTCAATCAATCTGAATTCAAATCACAAAGCAAGATCTTCATACTCCTGCTTTAAGGAATTTCCACAAAACAAAATTGATGAATTGTGGTTTTTTGATCAGTAAATTCCACTGCAGTGGCTATCAACGCATTCACTGGGGAAAAAGGGAGCTGGACCCATTTTCCCAACGCCGATGCCTAGTGTGCTCAGCATACAGATAACGTGCAGGACTCCAGCGACCTCAGTGACATGTACAAACATGCAGTGTGTTAGATACATTCTAGATGTGGCAGGTTAACTGTGCATAAGCAGGCTGACTCTACAACACAGATGCAGGGACTAGCTGTGTCTGGCAAATATCACACTTCTAGAGCCTGTGCTGTTAAATTCAACATATCTAGGATAAATCCAGCTCACTGCACACGCGTGTTTGGATCAGTCTGCACATGTGCAGTAGCTGCTTGTCCAATCTGCCAAATACCAAGAAATTCTCAGATGACAAAAGACCTACATCTTCTGTTTATGCTCAAAGTTTCCAGCGAAACCAGGCACAAAATAATCTCACGAAGAAGACAGGATTCAGTAATGCTACCGGAGGACAAACTGTAGCTACAGATTTTAAATGGGACCTTGCCACACCATGGTGGAGACAGATGGCTACAGTTCTGCTCACCTTTCTTATGGCTAAGACTATACAGACAATTTTCAAGACCCTTAAAAATGCAAAACATCACATTAAGAAGCAAATAACTAATTCAAAAAACTAAGCCTTCTTAAGTTAACAGACTAAGTTGCTTCAGTCACTCTTTAGAAGTGGAGCTGAGCTGTCAAGTCATTTGTTCAGCCTTCTCACTTGCTGCGCTATTGGATGAAAAGGGAAGACATGGGTGCAAGGGACATTCTGCATGAGATTGAAGAAATCTATATGCAGTGGGTCCCGAGCAATAAAGATCTGATTTGAATCACTGTGAAACAGATTAAAAATCTTTGGCTGTTGTAGTTACCTTTGTGTACACCACTAGATGATTATTCAACTCCGGTAATCCTGGTATCCTAAACAAATGAACAAACACTAAACAAAATATTGGCATATGAGAAAGGCTACAGAAGAGGGCTACAGAAGCGAGCCAACATCTGAGACAGATGCATTACAGTGAGCAGCTGAAGAGATATTTCTGATAGTAGAGAGATCTTCTGTTTAGTAAACAAAAGCATAACAGTATCCAATGACTGGAAGGTTTAGCTGGACAAATTCAAACTAGCAATTACGTTGGTAATTAACCATTGCAATAGTTTATCTAGGGATCTAGTATACTTCTTATCTTTGGCAGTCTTTAAATCAAGATTGGCTGCCTTTCCAAAGATATGCCTAGCTCAACCAGCGATGCAGGGGTTTTATACAACAGGTTAAATTAGAAGCACATCATGATCTGGACTTAATTTCTGTGAATATATCCAACACTGCTACTCAGGCAAAAACCTCTGGCAGAAGAGTAGTAGCATCTTACACCACTAGAAGTACTTGCTCTGAGAACAAGGGTTGGAGACCTTTAGGCTATTCTGGGATTTTTTTTCCCTCTAAGGCATTTTTTGCAATATTTTTAAAGCTTGGTCTAGTTCCAAAAGCCAGCATTGTTTCTGATTTGTTCCCCTAACTCCCCAAAAACTCCATGCGCGCAGGAACTCCATCTATAAGCCAGACCTTTCTCATATGTCATTTGTGTAAATTAAAGAAAGATGTGGACTAACTGGAAAGAGTCCAGGTACAGTCAGTGAGAGTGATCACAGATCTAGAAAACATGACCTTGTTCAGTCAAGAAAAGAGACATCAACCTTTCAAGTACAGAAAAGGCTGTTGAAAAGAGCCTATTTTTCATGGCCAGGGTAGATAAAATAAGAATTACAGGAAGTGGGATTCACTTTTGCTGTAAGGGAAAGCTTCCCCCAAGCACTGTAGCAGATTGCCTGGGGAAGTCTTGGAGTGTCCATTTTGGAGATCCTTAAGAGCTTTATCTAGCAGATTAGGCTAATTTGCTTTGGGATTAAAGTCCTTTCCAGTGTGATTTTCTAGGAATGTATGAAATCAGGTGTAACTGCATAGTACATCTGCAACTTCCCTGGAGATCTATAAATAAAAAGCCTTCTATAGTAACCACTTAGTATTTACCGCAGTGTTGTATGTGAGTGGAGTGTCATTGTACATAAATTAGTTCTGCACTGTTGAAAATCAGTCACCTTTTTAAAAAGCTAATTACACATCAATTCTACTGTCTTCCATTAATAGTGTATCGTCTGTCTAGGCAACACAAAAGTCATACAGTTTATTTTCTTCATCAATAAAGATACAGGTGGATAACTCAAGCAGGACAATCCTCATGATGGTTGTGAGGTTGATGATTGTTTTGACAGATTTGCAGAACAGTTGAAGTAGGAAGGCAGCTCTGGTGATCGTCTAGTCCAGCCCCAGCTGCGCAGAGCAGGGTCAGTTAGAGCAGAGTGCTCAGAGCTGTGTCCAGTCGGGTTTTGAATATCTACGAGGTTATTCAAAATATCCTCCACATACTCTCTGTTCCTGTTCCAGGATTTGACCGTCCTCACAGTAAGTCTCATATGCTTAAGTGGAATTTCTTGTATTTCCATTAGTGCCCATTGACTCTTGAGAAAATGTTCGGTTTTGAGTAAGGTGTACAGGCAGGAGGGCTCTTCTCTCCCTTTGCAATTTACTCGATAGCCAGCTGCAGGAGCTTTGTGCAGTAGGCATGTGAGAAGGCTGCCTAGTTTTGTGACATGTCTTGTGACAAGTGCGAGGGGTAACGGTGGAGAGCTACATTCATTTAGACCCCAAACCATTGCCCCTGAAGGCTTTAACAGTGTGTGCTGCTGAAACAAACATCTGCATATGAAGTATATATGCAGCCTAGGCATATATTTTTTTTTATGATTACAAGTGTCTCAGCCTTTGTAAAATAACTAAATTTGTTGTTTCATTCATTCCTGTGACAGGAAGTTCCACAAGCTCTTTTCTCCATATGTCAGGAGTAGTTTGAATGTTAATATAATTGTACTGAAATACCAGTTCTTGGGTTTGGGTTTTATTTCCCCTTGTTTTTGGTGTTTAAGGAAGAATCTATGTTTTCTTTGCTCATATAAAATTCTTGCTGGATCAAAAAATGACCTGGTTTTGAAACTGTGTGAGTCTGTCTGCCGTAGAAATGAGCCTCGGAAATTTGGATTCCATGATGCAGAAATAATACGTCCATACTTCTCCCTGTGTCAGGTCCCAGCATTTCATGCTGGGATGGATGTTCCCTACCAGTGCTTACTAACAGTCCAATTACTTACAGGTAAGTGTGCTGTTCTGGTGATAAAAATCACAGCACCTCTCTTTTCCTTTCTTTCCAAGCCAATGAATAAAGCATGGTCTTTTTAACTTAATCTCCAAGGGGTTTTTTTTCTCCTTTTTCATGAAAATGTATGGCTTTTTTCTTGGTTTTAAGTACATCTGTTCTCGAAATTCTTATGCATAGTGCCATTTGCTGAAACATATGGAACAGATGCCATTTTTATTTACTATAGATTAATCTTTCCATCCTGTTATACTGAAATACGTAATTTGTTATTTGCGCTTGGAAACTCCTCTGTGAAGTTTACTAACTAATATCTTCATTTTGTAACTTGGAAAACATAACCTTAGAAAGCCCAGGTAGTTTTCCCAAGACTGCACCAAGAGGCAGTGGCCCTGCAAGTAACTCACCTTCTTCTGCTTGATGTTGGGGAGCTGAACGCTGTCCTGTGGGATCCAGCAGAACCCGGCTCCCTGCTCATTGTGCATACGATACGCCACTCTTTACAATTATGTCAATAAATTTTCCAGACTTTCAACTTACTTTGTTTTACTGGCTTTATTCACATTTGTCTCATAATCACAATAACAGGACAGGTGTGCTGCTTTTCTCAGCAGTGATCCTGGTCCCCTGACGGAGCCAACTCCCCGGCCTTTGACCTGTGAGTTTATCCGCTCAGGAAACCGGTTTACTGCCTTGCAAAACAGCACACCCCTACGATTAGCACTTAATTACAGTGAAGCCAGTAGCAGCTCTGCTAAAGTTGACTTTTTGTGTATGGCTTATATTTTTGCAGGAGTTTAAGTTTCTGGTAATCACGGTGCCTCACATTGAAAGCCTATAGATAAATGCATTTTATTACTTGCTATATGCATCTGTGTATGTTAGCCACAGAAAAATCAGGACAGCGATTCAGTCAGTTTTACTTACCTTGTTCCAACAAGGTATCAAAAAATGTACAAGACACCTGAATCCATAATCCTATTTAGGCACCACTCTGACAGGACTCTGTGTGTTTTAATCACTTTACAAACCTAATGCAAACTCACAGGAATATTAATATAAGGGCCCTTAAAAAAATGAAATCTACGTCAGTCAGAACTTTGAATCAGATACCCTTTGCTCAGACCAAGATCTTAGTCAAGATATAAACATTACCAAGTTTAAAAAAAAAAACACAAACTGCTAGAAATTCTGAAAGTGGGAATCTTAGTAACCCTATAAAGTGTTTTTGAAAATATCTAATACAACCCACAGAAAAAAGTGAAGAAGTTATTAATGAGCATTGCAAATCTGTTTTCCCAAAGTATCAACTCTAATTTCTGTTCTTTTGAAAGAACTTTGCAACATTATGAATTAGCATCTGACAAAAATATCTCAGGGGTAGCAATAAAATAATGATACTGTAGCCTCCAGTTTATATGACATTACCAAAAATTGTGAAAAATAGAATTGTTGCCCCAGAGAGACTTGGAAGACATTCAGATACAGTAGAGCTGGGTGTGACATGAGAAGATAGATAGATTAGACAGATACGACTGAACCTGTTAAGAAACTTTTGGGTATTCAGTTATCCAGTGTAATATCCACTCTGCTGATTGAAGGCTCTACAACTCATAATGAGTTCATATCATAAGACTCATTCCACAACATGATAACTGCTTAAAAGTTATTCCATTCTGTGGTAATTTTTAAGGATAGATGCTCAGTTGTTTTAAGTGTTTCTGAAGTGAACAGATAACATATCTGCATGTTTAGCAGATGTATATCTTTCCTCAGAATGAAAGAACCTTGAATACAGAGTTACATCCCTCATAATCACTGTTCTTCTGTGGAATAGCAACAGTATTTTTTAATCATTGTTCCAGATTTCAGATACAGCCCATTCTGCCATCACTACAAGGTGAGTCAAGCTGTCTAATGGTTCTGTTATTTTTGTACTACCCAGGCATGTACTGAGAGTCTAGTAGTTCAGTATCAATTAATCTCTTGGCTGAGACATCAAACTAAGATTCTGACCACTTATTGTAATTAAAAATCCCCATAAGCTTTTCACAAAGCATAGGTACTCACCACAGTGTCCTGACAAAATTCCAACTTTACATAATTATATTCTGTTCGTATATAATATAATTATATGAAATAATTATATTCTGCCTGAAATCCCCATGAAGTTTCATCTGTATGTAGGATCCCTCTCATTTCCAATCTCAAGCTGTTGTGCAATGCTGCTGTCTGCTCAGAAATGTGAATCACAGACAGTTGATGGGATTTTCTATTTGTTCATATCTTATTTCAATATACCAATTTTTGAAATTTTTAAAGAATTGCAAAATGATTTAGTCATACATCTTCAGAAGTTCATTTGTTGTTTGCTGAAGAAAAGCAGGGCAAGCTATGTTTTGAGAAAACTGCAAAATACTTTTGAAGTCTTTGTATGTAGCTTTTTTATTCTTTTTAATAAATTTATTTTTTTCTCAGAGACAAGTAGAGTAACAACTACTATTTGAAGTTCGTGTATCAGCACACACAGATTTTAAGGATAGTGTAAGACTAATCCTGCAGGATTTTTGTAGATGTTATAGCAATCTACAATTTTATTTTCTCTGCCAATTCAGTGCATGGCAGACAATGAGCTAAACTAATTTCATTTTACCTTTCTCCACACTGTAATTCTATTACCCATGGTTTCCTATCATTAATGTAAATCCATGAAGGTCCACTTAAAATGGCAAGTGAACTCCATTGAAATATTGCCATGTCATTTCTGGAAATGGCAACACAATTTCAGGAAGAAACAGAGCAATACATGTTAGCCAAACTGAATTGAAACAAGATTTCTGTGGGCCTTTACTGTGCTGCCTCCATGAAATCACAAGAAAAACAAAAGCAGAGCAAGTAGAGAAGGGAGGGAAGAAGGAAAGTAAAGCTAAAAGCAAAACAAAATGAATCAATGTAAAACCAATCAGATGAGATCACAAGAGAAAAACATAAGCAAGTGTCACTGGAGGTTGTACTAACATTGAGACTAAAACCTGGGTAAAATATCAACAAATCCTATGTGAGAGATTAACTTTCCTGCTACTTCTGCATATGCATGCGCGTGATTCAGTACAGTGGTTATCACCGTCCTCACTGCTCTCATAGTGCTCTCTACTCTCATTCACATCCATTACTTCTGCAGGACATGGTGTCTGACAGGAGTTCTTTGCAAAACTGTTGAAAAGATCAAACTCAAATGAGGAAAACCAACAGCATAGATACATTGATTAGCACAGTCCTGAGACCGAAATTTGTCAGTAGTGGTGCAGAACAGGCGTGAACCAAGAGATGTAATCCCAAGGCAAGGTGGATACTATGCTGTGACTCACAGGGTAGACCTGTTCTGGCCTGAGGTCTGCCACAGCCAGCAGAGCATTGACATGACAGAGGCAAATGAGAGAAATACAAAGCCCAGCATTCACTGCATGTGATGTAAGTGCCCAACTCCCTGTGTTCATTGGGGAACACCATACACAAGGTGAAGAAGCCCATAGCCCCAACTTTACAAACCTGGATAACTGTAGGAAAAATGGTTAGGCCCATGGCTTTTGTAATGGCATTATTTGTATGTGTAAAATGGACCTAGCTGTGAAGGAATCAGACTTGGTCTATCCAGACATTTGGGTAAAAAGTTGTGGTCCTAAGTACCTAAACTTTCAGACTGTCATAAACACTCATTTGTCCTCACAGCACCTATGAAGTAGGGAAGAGTCGTTTATTTCATTTATCATGAGTCACCAATGCACAGAGATTTACAGAAATATTTACATATATATAAAAAAATGAGCCATTAGAATTTGCAAAAGCGCATCACTGCATAACTGCCACTGCTTTCAGTATGTAACTCCCACAGACTCTTCCACTGCAGTACTACCAAATTAGTACATAAAAAAATTGGTCACTATTACGATTTCGAACAGTAGCTCCAAATTATCACAGCAGCTATAACAATGAACTTTCATTTCATCCTCCCTGCCCACTGCTGAAGAAGTAAAAGCTCTCATGTTGAAAGAACAGGGTGAAAGACATGGGCCCGGTGACACGAGCTGCAGCCAAGCAGCTTCATTGAGCAAAGTGCACTTGGGTGTAAATTTGCCCGTCAGTTCATTGCCAGGCATTACTTCTTCAAAATTTCAGAGACTGTCCCATAGCTTCAGTATTATTTTGCAACTTGGACTATTCTGCTTTGATTTTTTACTAACTCTTCATATCCCTGTGGCGTGCTTGTGCAGGTCAGCTATCCCAAAGTGGATTTAGATATTGCCAAGCAAAGTACTTCAGTGGCTATCAGTTTGATCCTGGGAACTACGGATCTGTCAGTCTGACCTTACTGCTGGGGAAGGTTATGGAGCAGATCATCTTGAGTACCATCACATGACACACACAGGACAACCAGGTGATCAGACCCAGTCAGCATGGGTTTATGAAAAGCAGGTCCTGCTTGACTAACCTGAACTCCTTCTATGACATGGTGATCTGCTTAAAGGATGAGGGAAAGGCTGTGGATATTGTTTATGTAGACTTATCAAAGCACACAGCATCCTCCTGGAGAAACTGGCTGCTCATGGCTTGGATGGATGTACACTTTGCTGGGTGAAAAACTGTCTGGGTGGCCATACCCAAAGAGTGGTGGTGAATGGAGTTAAATCCATTTTGTGACCAGTCACAAGTGGTGTTCCCCAGGGCTCAGTATTGGGGCCAATTATGTTTGATATATTTATGATTGGTCTGGATGAGGGGATTAAGTGCACCCTCAGTAAGTTTGCAGATGACACCAAGCTGGACGGGAGTGTTGATCTGCTGGAGGGTGGAAAGTCTCCGCAGAGGGATCTGGACAGGCTGGATTGATGGGCTGAGGCCAACTGTAGGAGATTCAGCAAGGCTAAGTGCTGGGTCCTGCACTTCAGTTACAACAACCCTATGTAACACTATAGGTTTGGGGAAGAGTGGCTGGAAAGCTGACCAGTGGAAAAGGACCTAGGGGTGTTGGTCGACAGCTGGCTGAACACGAGCCAGCAGTGTGCTCAGGTGGCCAAGAAGGCCAATGGCATCCTGGCTTGTATCAGGAATAGTGTGGCCAGCAGGAGTAGGGAGGTGATCGTGCCCCTGTACTCGACACTGGTGAGGCCGCACCTGGAGTACTGTGTTCAGTTTTTGGCCTCTCACTACAAGAAGGTCATGGAGGTGCTGGAGTGTGTCCAGAGAAGGGCAACGAGGCTGGTGAGGGGTCTAGAGAACAAGTCTTATGAGGAGCGCCTGAGGGAGCTGGGGTTCAATCTGGGGAAAAGGAACCTTATCACACTCTACAACTACATGAAGGGAGGTGGTAGCAAGACAGATGTTGGTCTCTTCTCCCAAGTAGCAGGCAATAGGACAAAGAGAAATGACCTTGAGTTGTGCCAGGGGAGGTTGAGTTTGGATATTACGAAAAATTTATTCACTAAAAGAGGGGTCAAGGATTGGAACAGGTTGCCCAGGGCAGTGGTTGAGGCACCATCCCTGGAGGTGTTTACAAGATGTATAGATGCAGAGCTTAGGGTCGTGGTTTACTGGTGGAATTGAGAGTGTTAGTTTAATGGTTGGACTCAATGATCTTGAAGGTCTTCTCCAACCTAAATAATGATTCTATGATGCTTCAAATCTCCAGTCTGAACTGAATCACCTAGGTGCTCTATCAAATCCCTAGTGAGAGTAGGAGACTGATAGCCAGAAGGTTGATGTCTGTGTACTGTAGCCACCTGGATAAATAAGTTAGTTCACCCCTGGGAGTGCTGTCCAGCACCTGGGCCCTGTGGCAGAGGTGGTCACATCCACTTCATTCTGGAGAAATGCATTCATGCTGTTCAGCCCTGAGACTTCTCTAGTTCCTATGCGACATCCCTTTGGCTATAATACATAAATAGGCTAGTATGACTGATTTTGAGTCAGAGCATTAGAAGAGAAGTGAGGGCTGTATACCAAAGTAGTTCTTTAATGGCACATGACTGAGTGCACATGGGACATGAAACCGCGTGGAGATGGAAAGCTTACTGGAGCAGGCTAGACCAGAAGGCACTAAGACATGTGCATATCTCTTAACAGGACCAGTCCCTGGAGTGAACTGTTCCCAGAACCACATTTAGTCTGTGTTTCAGAGGGGACTGCTTCATTCCAACAGAAGGCACAAGAGTGGACACTCATTTCTGCAATATAAATAGCCCAGATACAAGATCCAAGAATACAAATGGGAGATAAATTATTTTACCATCCAGACACATTTTTCTCTTGTGTTCAAGGACTTGTATAAATTCTAGTCAGTGAGGAAAGTATAGACATATATGAACTATCAGCTAGATAAGCTTTTCTTCATTTTATGCAGTCCTACTCGTATTCAGTCACTGGGTCCTTTTTTGTATCTCCCTATCCCTTTTAATGGCTGTTTCTTTCTACTCATTTGATCAAACTCTACAATAAGGGCTGGGATTATCCTCTGTTTAAAAAAAATACGTGTCTTGCAGTAATTAGAACATGGTAGTTACCACCTCACAGTCCATGAAGCCCTGAGAGGGGCAGGAGGATGCGTGGGCTATTTTTAAGAGATCTTACATGTATACTTAAGAAAAACTAACAACAGAGTACTGAAGGTACAAGGAGCTTCTAGCAGAGATCAGGTGGAAGAGAAGGGTCCATGGAATGTGGAAAGAGGGGCAGGCCACTTGGGAAGAGTACAGGAATGTGGTGAGAGCATGCAGGGATGCGACGAGGAAGGCCAAG
>Ga0065711_1000124_pt1 | contig 94856 bp, 62 predicted proteins | sample Hoacrofraction12_FD_59098 | JGI IMG/M metagenome (GOLD analysis project Ga0065711, IMG submission 59098) | Hoatzin crop microbial communities from Cojedes, Venezuela - Epithelial fraction 12 v2 (version 2) | ecosystem: Host-associated > Birds > Digestive system > Esophagus > Crop | place...
CCCCCCCCCTCCGAGCTATGGCGAAATCTCTCTGGATTTAGCAGCACAGCGTAGATTTAACAGAAAGTTTAAATGGGAAAATCATGTGAAAGGAGAAATCATAGGATAAGATTCTGTGCCTGTTAACTGATGGCATTTATAAATTATAGCTGAGATGTCGTATCAGTGGAAATGGAAAACAGCTTAGTGGATTATAAAAATACCCTCTATAAACCATTTTAATGCCTAATTTTTTTAAATCTCTTATGGTAGGTGTCATAAAAATGAATTCTAGCAGAAAGGATAAAAATTTTCCCTCAGTAAACGGTATAGCTGGTGATTAGAGGCTGTCAGGGAGAACAAACTCTTGATTAGGTTGAGGTGCTGAAGTCTGGCTGAAGACAGCAGGCTGCCGTTTTTAAAGATGTGAGTTCACTTACAGAGAAGCAGATCCAAACCTGCACAGCAAATATTACCACAGCAAAAAGTCCTCCCAACCCATGGCAAGTTCTCTCAGCCAGGAGGAGAGGCAGGCTGAGGAGCGAGCTGTGGGGCAGGGGCTACAGGGGCTGCGCTGGGGCAGAATGTGAAGGGGAATCGCAGAGGGACAGCAGCCCGGCAGGGAAGAGCCGGGGCTGCTGGAGACTGCAGCTGTGGATGTGAGATAGGACGATGCAAAAAGATGGTTGTGAGATGTCTTGCAAGGAGCCTTGAGGTGGTGATGGATAGAAAGATGTATTCGGTTGTCTACCAGGCTGCGGTGACTCTGGTTCCACCACTTTCTCGAGAACTGGGTATATTTAAAATTAAATTTGCCAGAAAGAGAGCTGCAGCTCTGGACTGCCCTCCAAAACAAGTAATTTAGCTGCCTGGTGGCCAGTGTTTGCTGGTGCACGCTATTTCAGAGAGGTTGCTACTCCAGGTTTCCTCGCTCGCTTTCTGTGGCCCCTGGGCGCCTTCTGTCCCCTCCTGTGAGTCATTTGGGAAAGCACAGCCCATGCTCAATTCTGGGTTAAGATATTTAAGGATGCAATGTTTTGCAGTACATTTCCAAGCTGCCTGCGTAGGAAAGGGTAAATGACCTACCTCTCGCTGTCCTTTCACAGTCTAGTTCCCTGGATGCATTCAAAGGCACCTGTTCTCTCGCTACCTTTGAAGGCTTTGTGTCAGTTCTCCCCATAGATCCTTGTACCGTAGGCTTCTTTTGTGTCCTGCCCATATTATTTTTTCCAGAAGAAGAAATCTGCATGTGGGATAGAAATGGTATTAACTCTCCCAACGTGAGCTCACAGCAGAACTGCATTTGCCGTGTGTCATTGGGGCCATGTCAGGCTATTTCCACAGATTTAGTGTATGGACTCCAGCTGAGCACCTTCTAGCACCAGTGCAGGAAAGGCAATTTACCAAATGAAGTTGCACAATATCGGCTGTCGAGCAGCCTACTTCCGGGCCCTGTTCTCTGCAAGGAACTGCAGAACGACATGAGCTGAAGGGGGATGAGTAACAGCCTTCAGACTGAATGCTTATGGAAAAATCTCATGCAGAATAATCCAAGGGCAAACTGCACCCAAGTTCCAGTTGGGTTAGGAGTGTGTTTTCGGTCACAGAGAGATGAGCTGTTTTGCCTCTAGGCCTTTTCTGTTCTCTTATATAAATCAACCCAGGGCTGACTATAAGAGGAACTGGAGGGAAAAAATGGGATTTATCTGGCCCCTTTCCTTCCTTTCCCGTCACCGTTTTCAAGTCGATGGCACGAGTGTGTAGAGTTTTTTCATCTATCCGACTTGCACCAAAAGTACCTGAAGGGGAAGAGATCTTAAGGATACTTGACTCGTGTGTAGGTTTTAGTGGGGAAAAACAAAAGGAAGAAAAGGTGGGAGAGGTCTTCTGATTACAAACCTTTCTTATTTAAAACTGGGGGGCGTATTATTCAGAGACAGTACTGAAGTAGTCACTTTTACAATTTTATAGTGTTACAGTATTTGGGGTTTTTGCTAGCAACCTGTTTTCTGTAGTCAGGTTATGCTCTGGGAGACAATTTTCATCTTTACAGAGGCTTTCCAACCCAGCTCTCTTGCAGGCATGAGTAGACTATACCCTAAACCTTTACAGACTAGACAGCAATAAGTAGATTATGCAATTTATTAGCACTGTTAAGTCCATCAGGTGTTTATTAAGAATCAGAGCCACTGGTTTTGTTGGGTAGCATCGCTGTGCCTGTGTAATACTGCAGCAGAGCAGCTCAGAGCAGAGGAGAAGCAGCTGCTGATTAGGCTTTCAGAACTCCTTTTGGCTTGCCAACACACAGTAATAGCCCATGGTCTCTTTACTTCCAAACTAGTACACCCAATACCCACTACTGCACACAATCTCTACTTACTGCCACGTTTTTGTCAGTGGAAGTATACACAGTGGGTTGCAAAGCAGTTCTTTGCATATACCCACAGGTGCCTACCAAGCCAAATGAGAATCCCTTTACTACCTACTTATGGGGAAGGGTTCCAATATGATCCTCTGGGCTATCCGTTTTGGAGGACTGGAAAAAGAAAATAAAGTTATATTATCTGGATTTTGTTTTATTTTTTTTCCTACTGGGTGCCTACTGTTTCCACAAGGGGCATGGCACCAGATTTCACCACGTATTCGTGTTGTGCGTTAACACGCAGCGATATTACAAGTGGTTCTCCACTGCAGGGAACAGGCGTATGCAGAGAGTTGATTCATCAGGAGATTTCGGCAACGTGGCAGCATGGGAGCTGAGCTCCGGTTGGATGTAATATTCTTTTACATGGATGAATCTCGCCCTCACTCCTTTGTCATAACCATACACAAGGATTATTGCTGTTATTATTCAAGCTTGTCTTACATATTATAAACCTCTGAAACAAAACCGGGGGAAATTACATAGTGAAAATACATGGCGGGTGGCAGAGAAACTGAGTCCTTTTGGTTTTCGGACATTTCATTTGAACAACTGTCTTAGAAAAGCTCTCCCACAGGACAGCTCCATCATGTGAAATTCCCAGGGGATCTGACAAGTCAAATGAATAGTTCATCTGCTAATTAGGTGGCAGCTGGCTGATTGTATTTCTTGCTGGTAAGAGAAACCTTTTGGGTGGAAAATGGAGAAATCTTACTTAGATGAGGGAGGGGATTTTGCAGGTGTGAGTGCAAATGTCCATCTATCTCTCTCAACCAAACTAGAAAAGAACAAACCACTAATGGCTACTATTGATGAAGATCTTTCAAAGGCATCATCTTACCATGCCCTGTGGGGAGAGCTTGCATTGAGTTCACCCATATGAGCAGGAAAGCTGAAAGGAGAATTAGCAGCAATAGGGATGCTAATATGTACTGAGGTCCCAGCAGATGAGCTACATGCAGAGTATAATCAGTGGAGGGAAAGCCTTGAGGAGTTTGTATAACATCAATCAGTTGTGAGTCCTGGCCTTCATTCCACTTCAGCCCTGGGACAGACATAGATCAGTGCATCTTTAATTTGACCTACAGCTTCACTGCCATCACTGCTACCAACCCTAGAGACACTGTACGTTTGGGTCCCTCTGTACGTTGTCTTTTCTTGCCTGTGCATTATTCTAGCACGGAATTTGGCTGTTTCTGTGATCACTTTCTGTGTTGGACTGGGTTCCTGTGCAGATACCTCTGCTGTCATGACTATGCTTGCACACAGTGAGTCTAGGCACCGGGATGCAGCAGGCTCAAGGGCACATACATGGTTAGCAGTGGAACATTTATTTGTCCCAGAGATGTCCAAGCTCTGTTAATGCTGCAAAATCCTGAGCAGCACCATGTGCTGACATTCAAGTCCTGAGCATCCTTTTGTATACGCTGGTGCAGTTCAGTGTGATCTTGCAATACTGACTCCAAAGGCAGGACAAAAGCAGGTAATCAAAAAGGATAACATTCTCTTTGTTGAGGCTTCCAGGGTAGTGGCCTCCAGTTTGATTTATGCTCTAGGGGTTGTTTTTTTTTTTGAAAGTCCACGGACAGACCTCTGTGTCTCCCGCTTAGAAATGTGCTCTCCAGAAGTGCTTCAGCAGAAATGATGTCTGCTGGAGTCTGCAGACGGCCTGATAAAAAAAAGGAAAAGCTCTCAAGCATTATCCACATCCTGTTCCTCCCTCTCCCCACACACTCATCACTGTATCTTCTCCCAGCGGAGCAATGCTGAAGCCTCAGATACCGCTTTAAATGTCAGTCATTTAACTACTAGTTATTTTAGCAAATAAGAGTGGGACTGTCTCCCTGGGGTTGAGTGAAAATTGTTAGAGGAGGGAAGAAAAGACAAGAAAAGAAAAGAAGAGAGGGAGAAAAGAGCAGAAAGGACAAAGCAAAGCACCAGGCAGAAAAGCTGGTGATGCCAGGATCTGAGAGAGATGGAGTCAGAGGAAGGCAACCCAGCAACGTGAATAGGCTGTTCCCCACCGAGGGGTTCAGGGGACAATAATGAGCTCTTTGTGATGTACCTAAATTACCCCGTCTCATCCTCAAGGCTGTGTTCTGACTGCGGTCTCTGATTCAGTGTCTGGTGTCGGCAGCAGCTCTGCCACTGTCTGTACTTTGCCCGTCCAGTGCCAGCCCGTTGGTTTGGAAGTGGGCAGCGGGGGTAAAGGGAACTATTCTCTCACATGGAGGGATGCTCTTGTGTTCAGCAGATGGCAAAGAGCTGCTAATTAATGCTATGAGAAGGGCGGGAATCCTCTTTCCTTTTGACTTATATCTTGTTCTACATCCCCTTCTCCTTCCATGTTGTTCATGAGTTCAGTTAACACTTGGTGAAACAGAGATAGAGCGGATGTCTACTTATTGCCTGGAACAATTGGGAGGTTTGATCTTGGAGAATCACTTTGGCTCCACGTGTTGGCAATCCAAGTTTTCTCTACATGTAGATAACATTCAGAGTGTATTAATATGCTGTCATATGGTTGTTCTCATGAGTTGTGTTTGTTACATTCCCTAAGGCTCTGGTTCTTCTGGCATGTAGGGCTGTAGGAGTTTTAAATCTGGAGTCTGTCCATGCACAACTTTGTAATTCACTTTGGAGAACATTTGAGGAAGGAAAAAGCAATTCTCAAGTCAGAAGAGCAGTGTTGGTGCTGGCAGAGAATCCCTCCCAGAAAGCCCTGTTCTCATCCAGAATTAGTCAGAATAGCCCTTTGAAAGTGTATATCGAATGCAGATATCCTCAGTCACATCAGCTAATAGTCAGACCAGAGCTTTTAATGGCATTACTCCAAGTAACCAAGAACAGAATTGGCTGGATCCCAAACCTGATCACAGGCAATCATCAGGAATAGTGCATTTTTCTGAGGCTAAACATGGCAAACCCACTGGGGAACAAAAACCCAGGCCAACAACAAAACCAACCCCACCCCCAATCACTGGAAAATAATAACTAGTTTATTATCTTTAAGATATCTCTATTAAGTTATATTTTAAAAGGCACACCAAAATTGTAACTATGTAGAAGATACAGCAAATGCCTGCATTTTGTGTGAATAATCTATTTACAATGATAAACTGTCTCTTGTTTAGGTTCCATCTCTTTGTCGTTCTTAACACGGATGAGGGAGAGCAGTAAAAGTGAATTTGAGCATAGAGTCCATGTAATATCCATTAGAAAAAACAGTGCCTGACAACTAAGTGTAGCAGCCCCTCAAGAGCTTAATCATCATTTAAATTAAGTATAAAAGGAGGAAATCAAATCTCTTGTAGAAGTTGAAGGCTTTTTTCAAGAAATGATCCAAGCAGGCTCACTGCTTTGTCTGGTTCAAAGCTGTTCTGTGTGGATGAGAGCAAACTACTGCAACAATAAGATGAGAAGATATTTCATGTAATTGTCCATCAGAGTTTTGACTTTCAGTGTGCTGCTCTAATATCTTAACAAACCTAATTATTTTCTTCCAGAAATAATGAAAGGCCCATTTACACGTGGAAGATCAGATTTAAAAGGAAGCTCGAGTTTGCTGCGAGATTGCGCCTTGTTTTTAATACTCCGTTTGTATGCATAAAAACCAGGTTGAATGTGTCTGGAAATGAATTAACCCTTGCTCCTTCATGCAATTTTATCCATCAGGTTTGAGCATGCAGAGAAATATCCAAAAATCCCGTGCTGTGTAATACAAATGCCAAGTGATAAAAGTCCTTTTCTGGTGGTTTTACTAGCTGTTAGCTATAGAGGCGGCACTTCTTTTGAACATAACATAGGAACACAAAAGCCGTTACGCTGGGCCTAACCAAAGATCAAGCTACTCAGTGTGCTGTCTCTGATAACTGGGTGCAGCAGACACTTAAGGGAAGAGTATAAATCATACCACCTCCTGGTTTGATGCTATCGATAACGTAAAGTTTCCTCTGCTAGAGTTTGCACCCAGAATATTCTGTTTAACAGCTGGCAGTGGAGCAACCCCCTGAGTATTTGTAATCTCAAAGTTCATTTATACTGAGGCCCCTCTGGCACAGAGTTCCAGGACTTATTGCTATACCACTTGGGGAAACAACTCTCTTGTTTTAAATCCACTGCCTGATCACTTCTGTGTGTTCCCCTAAATCTTGGTTATTGCTTATTCACTTTTCCAAACCATTCCTGACTGTATGGGTGTCTGTCAAGCCCGTGGCAGTGATCTCTTTTTAAGGCTGCACAGTCCTAGTCTTCTTAGTGAACATATGCTTCAAACCATCCGTGACCTTGAACGCTGTTTTAACCTTTTTGATGCCTTTTCACATTCTACAGTATCCACTGGGACAGGGGCAAGGGTTTTATCTGCTCTTTTGCCCTTTAATGGGATGGAAATTCTCTGTCCTTACACCTTTTGCTGTGTGCTACAAGTTGCTTGTGGTCCTAATTTTGATTAGTGCACAATTTGTAGCTCCAGGATCTGATCAAATGGGTATGTAAATGGAGACAGATGCCTCTTGTGGCACCTGTAATGGACTGTTTCAGCCATTAGATCTGGAGAAATCATTTTTCCAAGGCCGCCTTCTCTCCAGGGGGAGAACTGTTGCATTATTCATGGCTGCTATTTCTACTGTAAACCCTTGTCTCATGATTGCAGCCTGTCATCCTTTCCCCCCTCAGCTCTCCCCTGAATTCTCTTGCACTTCCATGTTTCCTGTTCCTTCGCAAAGCTAAAGGTGTGTCTCTTTGAAGTCCTTAGGGAGGAACTATTCTGTCATGACAAGAACATGGAGCATCAACAGACTCTCGGTGTCTGATGAACGCGGCAGTACTCCCTTTTCTGCATATACGTTTCCTCCCATCAGCAATGGAGCCGATTTTACTTGCACGTTAAAAGAAAAGTACATCCACCCCTCCCCCCTCACTGATAGCCAAAGGGAGCGATCTGATAGCTAGTTTGAATATCTTGTATCACAATAGTCTATTGCTTCAAATTTTATGCCATAGGGGAGTAATTCAGATAGCCTGGACCAACTTCATCCTCCATGTAACAAGAATAGGAACTTTATAAGTCTCATTGGATTGCCTTAGCCACTTGCATGGTTTCTTAGTAAGTAATTGTTTTAGAAAATACTAGGAATGGCAAAATACTCCCCTAATTGGCGAGCATTATATTTTCCACGTCTTTATCGTATGTAACTTCCATGTGTATTTAAATGAGTAGCATCAGCACAGAGCCAGAAGATACTACATAGAAAAATAAGTGTTTGGGGAGTGTCTGATGAATAAAAATAAGAATCGTTTGGAAGATCTGACCTTGCAAATATTTAAGCACAAAACTGTTTTCATAACCTTGCTCAAGCCATTTCTGTACCAGGGCCTGTGGGATGTTAGGTACAAGACCATCTTTTCTCTGTGGCAGCATCCCAAGCCTGCCTTCCAATCTTTTCTCAGCTCTGTTCCCACATTAATAATGAAATAAATTCAGACATTAAAATAGGGAGAAAGCCATATTATAGGAATGAGATGGGATCGAGAAGTAATTTTCCATTTCTATAATGATTTTTATTCTGACATTTCCAGAAACATATGGCCCTGTGTTCCGTGAGTGGTTTGTTAGGATGTGCTGTCCCTCTGCCTGGCTTCCCAGAACGCGCAGTCCCCCACACACATGCTCACACCGATGTGCAATGACGCCCAGCGTTGCACTTCAGTCTGTTGGCAGTGGGAAGGCAGGAGCTGTGCATCCCATCTTCACGGGGTCCCTCTGAAGTTCACTCTCTGTTGCTTCAGGAACAGGACTTTATGGAGACACACCTCTGTGTGGCTTAAACTATCTGCTTTAGAGGAGGCAGAATAAGTAGAAAACCAGCCAGCATCCCCAGGTTCATGGTTTTCAACACCCTGAGTTCAAGCTAGAGCTTAGGTACCCAAAAAACTGTTCCTCCAGTGTTGTGGGCAGCTCTGCAGCCTGCACAGGGCTATGAGCTGCCACCGCTGCAGCTGCTGGCAGGCTGGGAATTTTAACAGATTTCAGTGAAAACCTTCCTTTTCCATTTTCCCCCATTTGCAGTATGTTATATAGGGCTGTGTGGCTGAAAGGATGGTAAGGGCAGGCTTTTATAAGGCTTTTGTTGGTCTGAGCAGGCAGAACTGCAGATTCCGTGTGATGCTTGTGGCAGAGAGGGCAAAAAGCAGCAGCAGATCCTGCAACAGGAGCCCTGTTGCTAAGGAGAGCCCTATGCAAGACAGGAAAGAGAAGTTTCCAAAATGTATGCAGATACCCAGGGTTTCCCCGTGAATGGCTCTATCTGTACAGAGCTTCTGTGCCCAGCCACTCCAGACAGGGGGCTGCAGTACAAATTTAGGTACGTTCTTGGATCTGAATACCTACATCATCTGGGCTTTGCATGGCTCTCTTGGATTGCATGTCAGCTTTTTTAGTCTGAAGACTATGAAATATATATGAAAATACATCTATGAAAACCCTGAGAAGAATCCAACCCGCTTTAATACTTACTGTCCCGCGGACCCTCTCATACAGCAACAACCAACTCCCTTTTTGTATTCCTTTTCCTGTCCAGGCTGTTTTTTCAGGAAAATATGGTGTGAGTGTGGGAGTCAAAGCTGAGGGAACTGGAGGGCAGGTTGTGGGGAGGAAAAAACATCACCTGCGCGTGTCACCTGTGGCATCAAAGCTGGGATGCTCCATCAGAGCAGAGGATGCTACGGACCAGCCTCTGCTGTGGCACAGCAGATGCAGGGGTGCCAGCAGGCACCAGGATGCTGTGTTGGCAGGGGCTGCTTCTGAAACCAAAGAGTTATTTTTGGTCTGCGGTAGACAGGGCTGTGACTGCCGAACAGACGGCTTCTGACCTCTCAGCAGGTATCCCAGGAGTGAGTGGTTTGCAAGCACAGCAGCTACCTGAGGCTGCCATTCGCTCTCACACTGTTTCCTCGAAATTCCCCCTCCCCAGCCCCGGCAGCAGCACTTCCAGGAACATTCTCTCTGTCTCCCGCACACAGAACCAGAAAGCCCATTTTGTTTGTGGATCCCTGAAGACAGGATAGGAGCATCTGACTCCACTACACAGCTCTGCTAATGAAGCTGCCGAGAGTAATTAAACTAGAGCAATATCTGTTGTGATATTTAGGAAAAGACATGCAGGGGATAATTATGCCACTCCGCGCTCGCTCTCTGCCTCTCCCTCCACACACTGACCCGTGCAGAGCACTGTCGGCTGGGTAATAACGGCTTTGTGGTTGTACCTCTCACCCTAAAGAGAGCCTGTGCAAAGGCTCCATCTCGCTGTGTAACAGTCAGGTCCCCACAGACACTGAGATGAGCTGTGAGTTTCAGTCTCGGCACAGGGAGACCTGGGGTGGCCGTCTCTGCTTGCCAGCACCAGGGAAGTAATGGTGCGCTCCAGAAAGTGCTTTCGTACATGCATGTCTCTGCCCCTGGCTTCATCTGTGAGGAAAGGTGCAGAAGTGGAGGGTCAAGGAGCAAACTGCCTTGGCACACGCAGAGCAGTGGTAACTCGAGGACATGTTTCATTGTGTGGATGTGGCTCTTCCCTGCTAAGCTGGCACGTGGTAAAATGCTGCAGCCAGGACACAGCACTGAGAATGAGCTGAAATAGCTTATCAGTGTCTCCATCACCCCCTGTCATCGGCTACACCATCGCACTGGACATAGGCCGAGTTACCTGTGTTGTGCCAGCTTGTTGTTCCCAGCCCCAGTCTGGGCCCTGAGGATTTCTCTTTCCAGTTCCAAGAAGGTTTATTCTGAGACTGGAAACCTCAAAGGCATTCCTCTACCACCCCGCTGCCAACAGTGCTCCCTTGTTCATCATCTGGCATGTCCTGCCTGTTATCTCTATTGTAAAATCAAGGAAGGGGTTACGCGACATAAAACCATCTTGGGTGAGTTTTGATCTCATTAACATCTCAGTGAATCAGATGTAGCTTTTTTTGTTGCGATTTTTGCTGCCAGTTTTGCAAAAGGGGAGATGTCTTGGAGCTTCCCTGAGTTCTCAGGAGAAAAGTAGGAGTTTTGTGTTAGAGCAGGAAAAAAAAAGGACTGAAAAGAATGAAAAAGGGTTATATAAATAGGGCACTTCTCCCCATAAAGGGTCCTGTTTGGCATCCCATCCTTTAAGAGAAGTCTGTTGCATTCCTGGCTCCATGTTCTGGTTCAGGTCAGTAACAAATGGCACCAGATGCACTAAGTTACAGCCCCAGAAAGGAAGGTACTGATTTCTCTTTTCTCCCCGACTTCCTTCAGAAACCATTTTTATTTCTTCAGAGTCATGAGAATGGAACATTGTAAGGAATTTTTTTTCTCTTCTGTTTTCTGAACGTTTTAATCCAAATAAAGCTTGAGTACTTAAGGAAACAAAAGCAAATGAAAAAGACAAACTATAGAAAGCGTTCTCTCATCCTTTTTCTTTTTTTCCTCAACTCCTTAGAGACAATACAGAGACCCCTCAAATGTATGGTTAATGGTTCTCAGGGAACTGATGAAGAGTTTTTCTCTGGATACTGATACCTGTTTATAGGAGCAAGTAATAGAATCTGGTAGGAGAACCCACGCCCACTGATTTGGGAAATCCTGCATGTCAGTCCAATATATCATAACATTTAGCACGGTTCAGCAACAGTGTTTTGTGTCTGACTCTGGGCAGTGCACTTCAACAAAGATAGGGACTGCTTGGAGAAAGTCCTGGAGGGACCCACGTGTGTCCCAAGCCCTAGTCCCTCTCTCTGCCCATGGCAGAGAAGAGAAAGGGAATGAACTGGGTTTTAGTCTGGAGCATGGAAATGTAGGTGTAGTTTTCAAACCTTCAGGTGCAGCCTGCAGAAGGAAAATTATGAAATTGTTCTGTCTATCTGCCGTGGCTTCACAGATGTGGGAGCTGGGGGCTGGGCACTGGAAGGTCTGACAGCTTGGCTTGGGGATGGACTGAACGAGATCCTGGTGAAAGGAGAGCTCGTGGAACAGGCTGGAGGGATGTCTGCCAGCGATTGGGTAGAGGTGAGCCAGGTCCATGGCTCGCTGGCACAACCTCCCGAGGCCCCTCTTGGCCCAAAGCTCTGTGCTTTTGTGAAAAGGCAGGAGGGCTTTTTCATGGCACATGTGCAGAAATCTTGCTCAGGGAGAAAAGGGACTTGACTTGGCAGCTGCGGGGATCGCTAAGGCCTACATTACCAAGGCGTCTTCCAGGCACAGTGATTTTCTTCATGGGGCCATATTACAGCTCACTGATTACATAAATAACCGTGTTTTCTTTTCAAGACAGCAAGTAATGGCCCCTGGAGGTGCTGTACAGCTGTATAACCTCTACAAGCTCTCGTAGTCCTTCAGAGACTCTTGATTTTTTTCCCCACTGCCCCCCTGACTCACTTCTTTTTAATCATATTTACAGCATTTAATAACTCCAAATTGCCTTGATAAACCACTGTGTTCCTGTATGTGGCTAAATTGAGTTGCTTTGTTAGTCTGTGTGGATTATCCTCTTTCCAGAGCCAGTGGAGAGAGTGTGCTTCAGTGCGCAATGTATTCCATCTTTTGAAATTCATGAAGGATCTTTCTTTACCTGCTGAGTTTCATTTCTCTAGGCCAGGTGCTGTCAGAAACTGAAATCTGCTGGCCCTTACATCATCTCTATGAAAAAACAAATAAAAATTGGAGAGAATTCACCCAGCAGGTGTAGGCAATGCATGGATCACAACCTTTACACCTCACTGTGTATCCAGGTGTGCACATGGTTAACTCTCAGCAGCCAGACAGGCTGACCTTACAACAGAGGCAGGGGTGAGGTGCCACAAACCAGCAGCATCTTGCTGCTGAGCCAGGACTCAGGCGGTAGGATGAGTTCATAAGGATGGGTATGGTTGAGGAGCCTTTTGTAACTGCTGCAACTGATCTCTGTTCTGCCCGGTACTGCTGCCCGAAAGCATTCTGTTAATAACTATGCGGTTCCTGAAACCATAAGCTTATTTTACAGGTCATGCATTTTAATACTATGTTGAATTTGAGGCTTCTCTTTATTAATCTTCCCTTTTTTAGCACTGAAAACTCTTGAAGGTCTGTACCTTACTGAAAAAGAAAAAAGGTCATGTGACTCATAATCAAATAACCCCAGAGCTGGGACTTTATGGCCCTCCCTCACCCCTGCAAGCCCTGAGACTGTAAGAGTCGGTAGGACTGTCTGCATCCCTGATGCAGTGATGAAACCCCACCTGTTAATTTTGTGAGAATAATCCCCGAGTGACATTGCAGGTGGTTTATGTAAAGCTCTTTGTCTCAGTTCTTACTGCTGTGAATTTGGGCCAGCACTTACAGCAGAGGTGGAGGGGCTAAATCATTGCAGACGTTCTGTTTCTGTGTAAATGGTTTTATGGCCATCACAACGTCTCCTGCAGTTGCTGTAACACCACTTTAGGCACAAATCCCACTTAGAGGGAAGCTGACGGATGCTGAATCATGCAAATGAAACATCAGCCTGTGAGATCCCAAACACCACAATTTGGGGACCTCTGTCTTGAAGGGAGCTGCAAAACTACTGCACTCAAACACACAGACAGAGGATGCAGTCTCCCATCGAGTTCAGTCTGAATCTCTCTGTCTTGGTGCTAAGTCATTCTCTCTTTAATTAATATTTCATCCTGTTGATGCAACTTGTCCACTTCTTTTCCCAGTTGTTTGCAGTGCGGATTTCCCAAATTGTTTCCTCAGGGCACTTGCAAAATCAAGATCTCACATCTGAGGAGTTCCTTGCCACTTAATTATTGAAATTTCTTGCTGAAAAATGTATGCGCTTTTAATTAAAAAAAAATTACCCAGCAAAACCAGCCTGGAGGTAGTCTGAAAGCAAGAGGAATGTTTTGTTAAAAAAATGAAGGAAAAAAGCCCCAAACCTCAAGTGGATTAGCAGTTACAGCACTGTATGTCCAGAAATTATTTGAAACCTTTCCCCAGTGACGGATAATGGGGAAGAGCCTGGGACTGAGCCATGTCACCTTATAAAAATGTCAGAAGCTGAAACCACAGGAGATGTTAGTTGCTGGAGGATCTTCCCTAATTGAGTTGCAACAGAGAGCACAGAATTCTTCTTCTCACCCTGGGGCAGGCTGAGTTTGAGAAGGGATTATTCTTTGGACAGGCCAGTGGAAAGCTGTGGTATTGCCTCTGTTTGCTTTGTATTAAGCTGGAGCGTGGACCTGTATTGGTTCAGATCCTGCAGTTTACGGGAAATTAATCCTGAGCGCAAGTGGGGAACTCTGGTAGTGCCCAAAGGGTCTTGTTTGTGGTTTCCTCCTAACTGGTGCAAGACCAGAGCTTTCTCTCAGGTTAATCTACGGCTTGAAAAAGGCAAGCCTGCACCTATGCACTTTGTAAAGCCACAGTGAGGAATTCCTCATACTTGGTGTTTGCAAAGGGGCAAGTAAATACACCAATACCTGTGCAAGAAACCCAACATGAACACAACATGATGCACTTCAGGGACTGCTTACACAAATCTTTGGCAGAAGGGATCTAACATGGAAGTGTTGGTGTGGCGATTTGGGGCAGCTGCAGCCTGTGCCTTACTTGCACTGAGCCCCCTCTGCTCCATTGCTGCGGTGGCCCCTGTGACACCAGGCAGTCCTGTTGAATAAGGGCCATTTTGGAGAGCCTCTGCCCCACCAGCAATTATTTGAGTGCTTTTTCCTTCGGTGCTGTGCCCCTTTAAAGTCTCTACATGTTAACTGCAGGAGCAGGCTGTAGATGTGTGTGTTGTGGCGAGGTGTTATGTGTCCCTAACCTGGGCTCTGTGCATTCACAAGGATGGCTAGAGGCTGCCCATGGTGTGGTGGGACACAGTGACTCAGCTGTGAGGGCAGGCTGGGCTAGGGTTTCATGCCTGGTGCACCAACGGACAGCAGGACCCTCCTGGAATAGACAGAGTCCCCGTGGGCAGAACTGCTGTGGAGTTTGATGGGATGCCAGGTGGAAGATGCCAGCGGGCATCATGAAACATGGTCCTATCCATTCCCTTGGCCCTGTGCAGAGCTACCCTGACTTCAGTTGTGCTTTGCTGAGGCATGGCAGGTGCCTGGCCCAGTCAGATACACACTGGGAGCTAAGCATGAGGCAGATGCATTACACTTGGGAGCTAAGCATGAGGCAGATGCATTGTTGTCCTTTTTGCATGTACCAGCTTGCTTCACTGTTTACACAACAGGCTCATGGTGCCTCTTACCCTCTCAGCAGTCATGCAAGAGGCTGACAGGGCCCAGCTTGCTCCCTGTGACCTAGCTTGTGACCTCATTTCTGTCCTTACTACCACCTTTTTCCTGAATGAGCCTGTTGGCCTCGGTAGGGTTACAGATGGGACCAAATTCACACAGCAGAATTAGGGCTAGCAAGAGGTGAACCTCAGTTGTTTGTTTGAGTCACTGAGATTCCTTCCCACCACCCTGTATTTTTGTATTTGTGGTAGGGGGAAAGTCCTGGGAAAACAGTGACAATTCTAATTGTAATGCTGGTGTAAACTAGCAGCTCAGCCAAGACCACCACTTTGTTCCACAGAGACCTCTGGCAGGTAGGACTGTTGTGAGAGCAACCACTCTTTGACCAAGTGGCTTTGGACATGAGGCAGCAGCTATGCCCAGGGACATCAAGTGGCACCGTGCACTCAACCAAGTGCAGCATGAAGGAGATGCAGTCATGCTCTAGGAGTAGACACTGTGCAAAGTACTCCACGGTGGTGGGCCTGTCTCAGAGGCAAGGAGTTCTCCTGATTTGGGCAGGGGTTTCCTGGGTAGAGACCGTTTTGCTAATGTTTACTTTGGGTTTCATAAGAAGCTGGAAAAGGAGGTCATGGAGATAGTGAGAGAGAGGAATAGAGGCTGTTGAGAGCTGGTAAGCAAGCCATGAGGAGCAGGGGTCTCCTTCCACATGGTTATTCACCGTGGAGTTACGTCAGCAGTTTCTGTACTCATCCAATAAGTCCTCTGAGTAACATGAATGCTCTGCAGTGTGTATGGGTGTTGGGAAAGGCAAAAAGCTCACTGAATGTGAACATTCAAGGACAGTCACGTGCTAACACAAAACCTTCTCTCAACAGAGCAGTGGTAGTTCCCTGCCATACCTCTTACCTTCCCTGCAGATGTATCCAGTCCTGAGGACCACTCAGCCTTTCTCTGTAGGTAAAAAGGTGGCCACTGTGCAGCTCACTAGCCCTGCAACTTAATTAATGAGAGAACATATGAGGAGTTATTTCGTTCTGCCACTGGCTGCTTGAAAGCAAGGTTGGTATTTTGAGTATTTTTAGGAGGAAGAGTTTAATATGTTGTAGAATAAAAGTTCATGAGAGGGTAGCGAAGGAATAGCAGCAGTAGGAGTTTGAATGTGAGCATGTTCAAAGTGGGAGAGAGGCACAGCATGAACCTCATTCCTCCTCCTGTCCTCCCTGCTGAAGAGCAGAGAAAATGAGAGATGAGAAATGGGAAGAAAAATGATGAGATGGAAAGTGAGGGTGGAGGTGTGGAGGGAGAGCATTGGTTTATTTTTAAAGACAAATAACATAAGGATAGGGCAGACCATGCCCAGAGAAGGGGCAGAAGGAGATGCTGCGCATTGTCCGTGAGTCTTCTCTCATGCCACATCTCCTGACTTTGCAGTGTTAGATGCAGGATTTTGTACACAGAGAAATTCGTGTCTGATCACAGTTGGTAGGGAAGCCCTCATGTTTTCTCTTCTCTGCCAACCTCTCCCTTGAAATGTAAATAAATAGGGTTGGAGACACACATAATGAGGCCCAAGGGTAAGGGACTAAAAATCCAACATCATGTTTTCTTTGGCTGAGTTTCTGCAGGAAAAAAAAAAAAAGGCTAGATGAGGAATAATATAAAAAGAAATCAGGACTGTAGTTCACCACATAGGAAAGCTCAAAGCTGCTGTAGAGAAGCAGTGGTATGCAAACTAATGAATAAATAAATACAAACAGTGGTGTACACTTCCTACAAAAACCTCCTTGCACCACTGTTTTGAAAGCAGATTGCTGCCGACACCTGAGCAAAGCCTGCTTTGCAGCTTTGTGCCGCAAGCAGTAGTGAACTCTATGCTCAGTGGCCAGGAAGATTTTCAGCAGTCATTGCAGAGCCTTTCTGAGTTTCATTTCTTTCCGGCTGGCTGCCGACCCAACATTCAGCAGAACATCACAGCAGCACTATGGCTAAACCAGCCATTGTGTATTAGCTACAGACTACACCTTCCCCGAGAGGAAGGCAGGGTAAAAAAGTGTTGCCTAGGGAGGAGATCGCTAAAAAGGTAGCCAGTGGGATGATTCTTCTCCTGATGTCTTAATATCTGAAGCACTACCTCATTTCACATGCTAGGAGCCAAGTGGATGCATCTCTTTGCAACTGCATGTGCCGGACTGGGATTGCAGTTCTGAGGATGTATCTGCTGAATGGCGGCAGGACGGCTGCGGTCGCCACCTGGGAGTTATAACTAACTGCTTGGGAAAAGGATCAAAGTGAAATCTTTTTACATCGTGTTTCCTCGCAAAGATTGTTGCTCTGCATTTGGTACCACTTCTCTCTAGAGCATCCCTTTTGATGTTGCGTGCAGCATAATACTAATAGGAGTACGGGCTTTCCTGCTAGTCAAGCTTGTTATTGAATAAGGTGTATTTCAAGGTGTATACAAAAGGCTGTCCCCTCCCTTTAATCACCAGCATGCATTTCTGTAGGAACCATTGCTGCTCCCAGGCCTCCTGTCCTCGAGCGGTCCTGCAGCGACCATCTCTGCTCCCTGCAGATGCCCTGATCAGACAAGCACAGACCAACAGACGTTTGATTTCCATCAGTTTGCTGCAGTGCAGTTAGCTCCACAGCGCAGCGCCAGTGCCTCTGCCTGGGAAGCAGGCAGGGAACCACTTAGCTACTCCATCGCAAAGTCAGCTCCAGCTCTGCTCTGCCCTCCTCCGCTCGACACTCCGCTCCGAGGCATGGGAATCCTGTCTAACCATGCTCAATTACAGATGTCTTTTGGGCACCAAGCAGCTGACATCAAGGAAAGCATTGTTGCAAATCAGTGTGGTAGTACAGAAGCCCCTGCTTGTTAGGAAGAAAAGAAATCTGAAACAATCCATGTTTTAAAAAAGGGAAACCTGCGGAAGCTGTTTACACATTACAAGGAAGGGCACATGGGAATCTGTAATGCTGCTGTCGCGTAGACAGTGTTTGCAAAAGAAACACAAGGTGAAGATCATGTCTTTGAATGTTTTACCCACTGGTCCTGAGCGTCTGCTCCCGATTTGTTCAGTCTGATCAACAAAATACCTTAGCACCTACTCAACTTAGAGACAGCAGGGGTATTGCTGCTGTCTGCAGCACCCCTGGTAATGGGAGACCAGCGTCACGCTGGGAGCAAGCCACCAAGCACAACTTTGGGTGCAGGGGAGCCTCGGGTGCCCCCAAATGCACAGAGCATCTCAGGGGGTGCCTGGGGCTGTCCTGTGCTGCTTCGCACGCCTGGCCGTGCTCTCCACCCCCAGGTACCGCAAAGAAAGTGCAGACAGAGGCCATTGCACACCCAGCTGGTGACCTCTCAGTCCTCGCTCGTGTTCAATGTTAAGCATGGATTTTGCTGCATTGCTGGACAGGGTTAATATTGTGTCTGTGTGTGTGGGCAGAGGGCTGAATGGCAATGATTTTCTGTGGAGCACTTGGGTAATTGCGGTGTCTTAGTTTTGGCTTTTTTTAGAGTGGTTTGCAAAGACTTGGTGAGAAAAAAAGAAAATCCAGACAGAGGCAGTCACCCAGGAGAGACTTTTGCAGTCAGGAGAGTGTGAGTATGGCCCCACGGACTCGCTTTGGACCTCCTCCCCAGCAGTGTGGTCCAGCAGCAGTGTATGAGCAAAGCCTCTGCTGCTGCGTATATTCAAATCACCAGCTTCCAGTTTCACACCAAAAATGGGTAGGCGATCTTCAGAGCAATGAAGTGTGTCTTTGCCCTTTGCATGGGAGTAAAGGACCTAGCTGGATTCTGGGAATGACTTTCACCATCGAAACCACGAGTTGAGTTTGACTCCAAGACAATTGTAGTTACATCCCTCGGCACATTGGCCCATTCTACCTATTTAAAGATCAAGGTTATTAAACAGTCCTGTGCAATGCTGCTGGGGCCACAGCTACTTGTAAGCAGAAAAACTCACACTGAATTCAGGGCTGAAGAGAACAGATGTGACTTTTGATATAGCCTTCTGGATCCTTTTAATAGAGCACTATAAATGAGGTTATTAATTATATCAACAAGGAGAGCAACACTAGGTATCTTCCCTGGTGTTTCACAGCTTGCAGAGTTACAACAAATCCTCCAAGCCAGCAGTCTCCAGTGGATTTGAACACGAGCTTAGAAGCCAGGAACACCTGGTTCTTTCATCACCTTTGACACAGACTCATTGTGTCACACCCAAGAATTCTCTTGAAGTTTGTTTTTGGGAGGTACTGAGCAATCACTGCTGCTCAGCACATGTGAAACCAGCCCAGTCTGGCCCTCTGCAAAGCACAGTCAAAAGCTCCTTTGAGCTCACCCAATGAAAGGCACGTTATGAATGCAAAGTTGATTATATGTCTACCGTAAAATGTCTTGTGGACTCCTAACATAGTAAACACTTCAGATATTCCAAAGACACAAAATCTTATCTGTAGTAAACACATTCTGAAGCTCCTCGCTGAAATACTTTAAGCCTCTGGTGTCCCTTTGCAGATTTTGGTTGAGTTTTGGCCCTTGAAGGTATTTGTAGACTGCTGCCATATTCCTCTACTGAATATCTGCCAGATCCTTCAGTCTAGGTCCTTCTGTTACCAACACAGCAGATGCACTTAAAGTTACAAAGCCCAGAGTAAGCAAAACTAAAGTGTTTAATCTATTATTAATCAGTCAGTTGCAGAAATGATAGGGCTCTGGGGGACCTCAGAAAGACATCAATATTTATGGCCTCGTTAGCAAATGCCACTTTTTTTTTTTTAAGAGACAACAGAATTATGAAGCATGTTTTATGTTTCAAGTCATTCCATAAAGAGGCAATGTCATGTTTTGGGACAGGAGGACCCAGAACAAGGTATTTAATATTTATCATAAAGTATCGAGATTTCCACTGCACTTCTGTTCTTATTGGTCATGCATTCAAGCTTTCATATTCTCTACAAGCAATGACCCAAGCTGAGATCAGAAAGCCCTAGTCACTCCAAGCTATCATCTAGGGAATTTTAAAAACTGAAAAATCTCCCTAATTCCCTTTGCCAAGATAAATTATATAAATTCCGTAAAAGAGAAGCAATGAAACATGATTTCAGGTCCAAAAGAGCTCCACCCATTACAGGCAATTTTTTTCTGGATTAAGTGAGACTAAGCAACTCATCCTGCAATGCTTGTGCGTTGCAGTGTTTTGCAGTTCTTGCTTGAGTTTGTTCCTTGACATTTTCTGCACCCACCCTAGTAATGCTGATTTTAATATGACTTTTTTTCCTGGTACGCAACCTTCTTAGCTTGATTAGTTTTTACCTTCATATACTCAGGAGCTGTTTTTTTCACACACTGTATTTTGCTTTTGTTTTCTTTTTTTTTAAACTACTTCTCTTAACATTATTATGAAACTGTTTTAATGGATATTTTTTATATCCCCTTTAATTTCTGAATTTTTGCTAAAGACCTCTTCCCTGGAGTAGAAGAATAATCTCATCTCAAGACCAGTTCAATGCCACCATCATTGAAACAACCTCTTAGTGGAACGTTTTTTTTTTGTGTCATGCAGGAGATGTTGAGGAAGAGAACACTGGAGCAGAGAGACTAAAATCCATGGGAGAATGAGAGGACAAACTAATTAAATTGGACAATAGCGCAGTGAAAAACCATGTAGTCCATGAAAGAAGCAAAGAAAAGAGGAAGATAGAGGACATTTCAAAGGAGAGAAACAGAGACCACTCTCGTACTTCCCTTGCTATCTCTTGATCTGGTCACTGATTTTCCCTCTTTCATGCCCAGCACAGGGTTTTCTAAACAGGAAAAGGAGGTATATTACACATTAATTCACCTTCTAATAATGAGCAAGCAGAAAACCCACCAACTTGGGCCTGAGTCCAGCAGCACAAAGCCATGAAGGATCAGCAGAGGATCTCTGCCCATGCAATGTGATAGCAGAAGGTCTTGTGGTGTCCAAATTGTTTTACAGAATCTGGCAGCTTTTCAAGAGTTCCCTACACCAGGCATTCCCCTTCTTTGATCTCTCTGCCCTGGTAGCTTGAAACTTTGTTCTCCTTGTACACGTGAGACCTGTAATGACTGTGGCTGGAGACTGGTTCACAATGCTCTTTGTGTGCTAGGAAATGTGATGTGAAATCCCCCCACCCCTGCTCTCAGCAAGGCTCGAGGATGTGTTTCATGGGTACCTCCTCCACCATATGAGTAGAGCATTGTCCCTTCTCAGTTGGGTGCTGGCCTCTCCTGAGGGTTGAGACACCCCTCTGGAAAGGTGTGTATGAGTGGTGGGTTGTCATCAGGTGCAACTGAGCCAGACTGCAGGGATGGACCCGGTCTTTCCAAACCCAGGCCGAGCTCGCTGTTTAAACTGTTCATAATCTCAGAGTTCTGAATCTGCACCTGCAGTGGAAAAGGAAAGGCTCAAATGTGGGGTTTTTTTCTGGGCTGAGTCCTATGAGATGAGGTGTGTAGTATTTGCCCACTGTACTGACTGCTAAATTGGACGGAAATAACCAAAATGCACTTAAATAAAGCCAAGTCAGGAGCAGGAGCTGAAGAGGTCTTTGCTGCCTGTGCAAGAACTTGACCTGCAATACCATGTGCTGTATGCTTTGGAAACATCACATACAGTATTAATGAATCTTTTTTACTTCTTTAGTTTGAAAGTACTCAGGACTGTCCTTAGTTTTTCTCCATCCTTTAATTCGATTTGGCTTTCTTGATTTTGTCCTGGAGTTTTGTGCTGGCTGCACTGCGTTGTGGCCGATGCCAACGCAGCACTTCTACACCAGCACTGTTTCTTGCCCCATTGCTGCACCCCAGACCATTTCAGATAATAGGTCTAGAGGTGGTTGAAAGCTTGTGGAAAATTTTCTTGTTCAGAATAGGTCTTTGCTATAAAAGATTTTTCCGCCTCAAGGAAACAGTAGTTTCAATAAATGTTTACTATCATTTTGCCATGGCAAATCTGAAATAAAAGGTAAACGTGGAGATTTTCTATGTATGCTCACACTTTTTGCCAGTTTGCCACTTACCTCCCACCTACCAGTTGGGAAACAGGGAAAAAAAAACAGCATGTGATGTCAATCTCCACCTATGTTCATATTTCTCTGTTTTCCCATCTTCTTTCCACAGAGAGAGAAGTACTAAAAATCTGTGACTAGAGAAATAAAGCTATTTTTATCAGTTTCCTTGACCAAAAGGAAACTTAAGGCTACTCGAAACAGCACAAAACTAAATATTCTTGATTCATTTTGATATTTCCATCAGGAAAAAAAAAAAAATCTAAGTTTTTTTTTTGGCATGACTTCAGAAAAGGAGAAAGTAGGCTGGTGGCTCTATTTGCCAGGTTTTTGTGTTCTTTTTTGGGTTTTGTGGTTATAAAAAAGAAGAGACCAATTTGTAATTTCAAAAAATTAGATGAACTTCCTAAATGAACAATTTCCAAAGTCTGAAGGGGGACAGGAGGCATATTCCCACCCTCACTCCCTCCTTTCCCTTTTACTCCGTCTGCTTCTAGGAGAATCACTGAAATTGCTCCTTGCAGCTCTGCCGCGGGCTTTGAGCATCTCCAGTCTCCTCCTCTCCCTGAAGCCCTCTCTGCCTGATGGGCAGTTCGTTGCCCTCACACTATGCTTTAATAAATGGCACCCACGCTTTAATAAATGCTGTTCTCTGTTTACCAAAACCTCAGGTTTTTTTAAAAGTCATTGACTTCAGTGTAAGCAGAGTTTGCTCAGTCCCAGGGGGCAGAGCTCCATGTTTAATAATGTGAGGTATATAGAAACTTTCAAATGTCTTGGTTTTCTCTATCCCTTTCATAAAAGATTGTTTCATCTTTATGCAAATGGTAGAGACCTTTAGATCTGCAGCTTCTCTCGCACCGCTCAGCCAACATCCCCTTCATCTGCCGTGCCCAAGTATAGGGGAGGAAAGCATCAGGCTTGCTCCTGAGAGGATAATGGCTCATGCAGCAGTGCTTACAGTCCACTAAATATTCGTTTCTCTTTGGTTTTTGCATCCGTATTACAGATATGTAATTCCTGTCAGACATGTCAGGTGTTCGGTGTCTCTGGAGACAGCTGAACAGTGGAGTCGGGAGACTCCAGGAATGTAAATGTGTGCTGAGGAAATGTGAGAGTGGTTTCTGCGTGCCACAGTGATCAGAATAGATCCCTGGGTGCTGCGCCTGCACTTCCCGTGTGGGCCAGGGAGCTCTCTGCTCCCTCTCATCTGTTGCAGTGACGTGAATGTCACGGTCAAAAAGGCCAGGGCAGTTTTGCTGCAATACCTGTTCGCACGTCAAGGAAGAGAACTGTGGAGGTGATGGGTGGATGTCAGGTCATGTGAGACGCAGCTCTCCAAGGCACAAAGGGAGGGATTCGGTCTTCTTAAACCCCTGCTGCAGATGGGGAGACAAAGCCGAGGAAAAAAAGTGCTTTTGCGCTATTGATCTCTTACCATAGAATTAGTGTGTTGGTGCGAGGGGGTGCGACTCCGAGCCTAAACCGCACAGCGAGCACGGGAAGGGCCTCAGGGTTACTGGCACCAGGTTGTACTCTCTGACAAAAACGATGCTTTAGACAAAGCCAGCTCTGGTTTTGCTCCAGTGCTCCCTTTGGAAAGCGATACCAGAGCTGCTCTCCTCTCACGGTTGCAAATCTTTCTGTGTTTTACAGCCTGCATTTATTCATGACTAGTTTATTCTCGCTTGTTCTCATGCCAATGTTGTCCTTCAGCATCAATAGCTCTTCTCTAGTGTTTACCCCTCTGATGTTTTTATAGACAGCAACCCATCCTCTCTCAGCCTTTGCTTCCCTGCACTAAACATGCCAGATCTTTTAAATCTCTCTTCATGAGACAAGCTCTCCATTTTCCAGGACAGTTACCCTCATATCCAAGGTTTTACCCCCAAATACCTCATCTGCATTAGTTTATCTGGCTTTAAAAATCCCCGCAGGTTTTACTGCACGGATGGCAGATTCACATGCATGTGTTAGACTTAGTGGAAAATGTGTGCTTCAGCAAGGGGGATAATAGTGTGTGTGACCCACAGAAAAGTTCCTGTGGGATGCGGCTTGTGGCTGTGCGTGCGTGTGGAGGGATGCTGTCAGTGGGATCGTGTGCGTGAGACTCTGAAAAGGATTACTCAGTGTGCGACGGGGTGTTGTAAGAAGGATTTTGAGGTACGTGACACTGAGAAGGATTAGTCTCTGAGTAAAAAAGTGTGCGCGTGTAGAAGAGAGGGAAGATAAGCGAGTGGCTGCGTGTGGCACGTGGAGAGAGATCAGACCATGCGTCTGTGAGCGGGATGATAAGGAGGGCTGTGAGTGAGAATGCCGCTGTAAAAAGACAGGATATAGCTAATGGAAGGAGTAGTGCGTGGGTGTATGTGTGCACACGTCTGGGTGGGACGTGGTAGGAAGGAATTTGGAGGTGTGTGGCAGAAGGGATTTGGACACACTGGGAGGGCTCCCTGGATGGGGGTACCTGCCTGTGCTCACGCTCACAGCACCCCAGAGTTATTCGCGGCCATGCACATGCCTGTGTTATTGGGATGCAATATGAGGACACATGGAGGGCTCCTGCACCCACAGGGATGGGGTCACAGAAAAAGCCAGCCATGCCCTGTGGGTAGGAAGGATTACGGGGCACTGCTGAGGCTGACGCGGAGATGCTCACGGGGCAGGTGACAAAGCCAGGATGAAGCCATACTATAGTAAGAGGCATTGGCTGTACCTGTCAGAGCAGAGGAAGGGCAAGCACACGTGTAGCGGTGGGGAGGAGAGGGCTGATGGCTCGGATGCACTGCGGCACAGGGGAAACATCACCCCGTGAGCAGGGCAGGACAAAGGATGTGCTGTGCTGAGCAGAGGTTGTCCAGGGTACAGGGTAAATGCAGTTTAAGTGTGTTTTTCTCAGGAGACAGGGCCCAGGGAGTGGCTAAGCTTCCAATCTGCGGCTGAGTGTGAATGCTGGCAACATCCCCACTGACCCCATATTCTCCCCCTCAGATTTATCCCTGCTCCTCCGGCCAGCTGCCAGCACAGTACCTCTTCTAGGTTGGAAAGGATACTGGCAGCAGTCTTAGAGCAATTTATGATCCAGAAAAGGGGTGGAGGGTTGACTGCATCCCAACACCTACTTTTTAATATTCTAATTTAACACTAAAGCTTTTTCCCCCTTCTGCTTTTCCATGGGAAAATCTGTGTGTTTTGTTAAAGTCAGCGACTTCCTACTTTTGATCAAACCTCAGTTTTCATTCAGATGGGAAAAAAAATATGGAAAAATTTCAGCTAGCTTTATTGTCTGCAGAATGTCTGAACTGGATTTGTTCCGTTAGAATTAGTTTCATCTCAGAGACACTAAAAGTAAAGCCTACTGAACCTTTTATGATAAAATGAACTAAAATAGCTGGGGTGTCTAGGGTAGCTTTTCTTCAAAGAAGTTGATTCTTTGCTTGTTCAGTAGACCATTTGAATGTTTGGTTTATGTTTAACAAATGAGCATTAAAAGCCTGGCCAGTTGCTTTGTGGCTTTCAAGAATGTATTTATTTTTTAAGAAGGCTAAAAACCTAACAGCTGCAGTTTGAGATTCCCCTTGGGGCTAGGTGCTGCACAAATATCAGGTCTCCTGGCTAGAAAATAAAGTAGGAGGCTTCCAGCCAGAAGTGAAAAGTTTTAAGTTGGACCAAAGAAAATTTCCTGCAGAAGCATGAGCCTTAAATACAGAAATTGCTATAAAGTGAGTTCCTTATAGCTTTCTTAAAGATACTGTTTTGCAACAAAAGGCATGTCAGTGTGATGCAGGAACAGGGTAAGTTCTGTGGCAAAGTTTGCCAACTTCCCCTCCCGTGTCTTCATTTGACCAAGACCCACAGTGCATGTTGCACACATCTGGCAGACCCGGCAGGGGTAATGACTCTGCTTTGCTCCGTTGATGGCTGGAGATGGGATAGACTTGTGGTGGGGCCCACAGAGGTGCTGTACCTGCCTCACAGGGAGGGATTTGCTTGGCTCAGACACCACTGGCCGGCAGTAGCTCTGCTCAAGAGCCACCAGCTGGGCACCCAGCTCTGTGCTGTGCTGGAAGTGAGCATGGCTGTTGCAATTAGGTAGCCCTTCTGGTTTTTGACAGCTAACTAATCATGAAATCACCCAGAGAGCACCAAACGAGGCATTTGGGGGGGCCATGGTTTTGTTCTGGGAAGGTCTGCAGTCTTTCAGGCAAGAGGTCATGTTGTCCTAGTTTCTTTTAGAAACCTTTAGCCTATCTTGAATCAGCAGGGGGGATGAGGTTGAGCAGTGAGAGGAATTGCAGCGGGTTTAGTGTTAAAGCCAGTACATGAGTTCCATTTCAAAGTGCCCAACAGCTGGTCATAAAATCCCCGAGCCCTGGGTGATGTGCCAAGTCTGTGTGTGCTTGGAGCGGAGCATCACGCCCATTGCCATGCTGCCTTGTTCTGCTGTCAGCACTTTCCCTCCTCCGAAAGGATGGCGAGAAGAGCAAATGGGCACAGGGAGCACCCTGTGGAGCAGTCACTATCCACTGGGGAAATGCGTGTCACTGGTGAATTGTGAGCATTCCACTAGAAAAATACCGCAGTGGGCCCATACTTCACACTGTCCCTTGACAAAGAGTGAATCGTGAGGACTTTTGGGTCTCTCACCAGAATTGTTGTGTGCCTCAGTCTTTTCAGCTGTGAAATGAAGTTAGAAACCTTCACGAAGGATAGCCTGCCAGGCTTCAGCCAGTGAGATTTGAAAAAAAACCTTAACTAAGACTAGGCAGCATTAAAGGACAAAATGTTATTGTCTTTGTCCACTCAGAGAAAAGACAGAGTGACCCAGAAGTTGAAAGCCCATTTTCCTCCACCTTATAGAAATAGGCACCTGGCCCTTGGATCTCTGAGTGCTCCTGCACTCAGCCTCCCTTTGCATTCTCTTTCATCCTTGTTTTTCTCTTTTAAAGCCCCAATTGATTTTGAAATTAAATTGGCTGTTCCCCCACCAGTGAAACTCAAGCTTGCATCTCCTTTCCCCCGTTCTCATTCTCTTTCCCAGCTTTCACATCTCCTCAGGTTTCTATTATTTCCCATGCATTTGCTTTGAAGGATTTTCCAGGAAGGATGGCAGGAGAAGTTTCTTAAGGGTCTTTTATCACAAATTCCCTTTGGTTTCATGCCTGAGGACGCTTAGGAGAAGGACCTTGGCAACCTATGCTCAAGCAGACGTGAAGCAAGTACACTTTACAAGCAAGTACACTTTACAAGCAAGTCACAGCTGACTGCGCACACAAATCAGGTCCTGTATCCCTGCAGCCGTATTCGGGAAACATTGTATTTCCCAGCTGACAAAACTAGACCGTACTTAGACCCAGTGTAAGTCTGTTGGCCTTGATGTAGTTACTGGAAAGACTATAACGTAGACAACTTTTCTACACTGAAATAAAATGTCTTACCGTCTTACATTTCATACACTATTCTTTCTAACGAGGCAACATGTGGATGATTTTCTTGTTACTCCAGTCTTTCTCTGGGAGATTTAAGCATGAGGCTCACAGGATGACAGGTTGGTGCAAAGCACTTGTGCACAGAGGACCTCTGTCAACCAAACCTGCCCCGCATGCCATCCCAATTCTTCTAGTCTAGAGCTGCTCCACAATGTCAGGAAAACATCAGACATCGAGTGCACTGATAAAAGCTCTCACAGGAAACATCTTTTCAGCATACATGAACTAAGGCCCAATTTTCAAAGGTTGCATGGCACGTGGCTTCCTTGTGTGCCTAGATCCCAAATCACCTTCAGGTCATTCCAACTTCTCTGCTTTAAAGAAGAGAATGACAATTGAGTCAGTTAAGCACATTTTGGAAATGCTAAGGTGCTCTCCCTCTATTGTCAGGACTCAGTGCAGGGGAATGGGCACAACAAATGCTTAGGAAATATGACTGCAGATGTTCACTGCCATGTTAAATATAGGTAGCCAAAAATAATTTCTCTCACAGGGAAATTAATCTTTTCTCTAACAGGAGGGTCAGGAACTGAAAGCAAAGGCTAGACGTTCTTCTCTGCCACATTCAGCACCCGGAGTGGGTTGCAGTTACAGAAAGAAGAAAATCACAGCCCTCACTGGTTTAGCTAGAGCAATCCCAGAGGTGTAAATCACAGGCTCTTACATTGCACCCCGGCTTCTTGTGCACACCAAGAGACAGAGGAATCTGCCCCAGGGATGTTTCTTTCTCCCTTGTTCCTCCCAGACCAAGTCTTTATTGTGGTTTTGCTAACACGTGGCAGCAGCTTCTGCTTTGGCAACCTTCTCTTGTAGATGGCAGTTCCACCTGCCTTTTCCTTGGAGGTTTCTGGAATAAATGGTGCCTCAATTAGGTTAATTATACCTTTATCCATCCATGTGCTCACTTTAGATATGCTGTTAGAGTCCATTACACAGCATAGTTTCCACAGTTTTCCTTGTGGGAAGCAAATCTAGCACCTGATGTGTGAAGTTTTCCATGGCCTGGTGTCTTGCACGATATTTGTTAAATCCAAGGGCTATTTCCACTCTTTGAAAACCTGCTGCTCCGGGTGTCAATCTGTTTAAGGCCTGCCTGACACAGGGTGCCCAGTGACTCTGATTTCATGGACAAATGTATTTCATTGAGGCATCTCCCTGCAATGTCATCAGAAGGCTTAAGCAACATCTGGTGAATAGTGAGAGTCTCTCTGATGCTTGTGAAAAGTGGTACAAATTAGCATCCTCCAGTCTGCTGCTGCTATTCTGTCTAAATAATATTTTACAGGTAAAGTTTCTGCTGAGAAGCAGTGGGGTTTTCTCAGTATCTGCCTAGATCATGTCATAGGTTTTGGTTTACACTGAGTAACTGCTTGAGACAGAAGCTGCATCTGTATTTGCAGTGTCACGGCTCCCAAATGATGAATGACCCCCGGTTTCTAACAACTTCCCTTCCTGTGCTCTGGCTGGCCTCCCTGTAATTTGCATTTATGCAAAATGTTTTACATGTTCTCTCTTACTGTCTTCAGCTCTCTAGAGAGTCTCTGTCTTCAGGAGCTTAAAAGTTCTCCCAGAATGGAAATCAGTAGAGAGGGTGTTTGTATGTAACTGGGCACATCAGGAAGCAGTCTCAGTGTTTTCCTGATGTTAAGGATGCTTCCACATTCTTCTCCCTAATACACACGTCCCATTTTTCTGGATTATTTTCTCAGTCCCATTGGCAGCGCAGGCTGTTCGGGATAACTGAGATGCTCCTGGTATCTTCACTGGCCTCTATGCAGAGAAGATGACTTAGTATTTTTCACTAGCAGAAATCTTTACTGTGAACACATGAAGCTCTTCAAGTGAAACATCTAGTAGAAAAGGCTTTCCCAAAGTTAGTGTCTCTATAGAAAATGTTCTTATAATGCTTTGTGTCTGAGAATTTATACTGCCTGCCACTAGTATTAATGGGAATTCATTCCCCAAGGGTATTTTAGGCAAAACGTGTGCATCTTAGTTGGCTTTATATAGTTGATGATGTGCTTTGCAGCTTCTCCCACCTCTTGGTTCTTTCCTCGATCTTGGGAGGTTCATTTCTGCATGGGACGATCTTGTTATGGGTGACAATTTTTGTGGACCCAAGTCAGGTTCAGGAGATGACCGTAGCTGTAAAAACCCTCTCTATCATGCTGGTATAATGACAGATTTTGCCCAAAATTTTTTAGGAAAATCTTGAATTCCACTTTATTTCCAATGAAGTTCTTGCTATATAGCCAGCTCCTGTGTTGTATTCTTGGTACTTGAGGTTGCATTCACACAGGGCCTCCAAGTCTACCCACGGGTTTGGTGGAACAGCAGCGTAGAGAGTGGAGTTCCCCCATCCCCACTGTTTGCAGTGCTCAGCGGGATGGATGCCTTCACCTCCTGCGAGAGGTGAGCTGCCCTCTACAGCTGCTTGCAGCCCTGGTTTAACAAGCATCACCTCTCTGCAGAAGCTCCATCTGGGCACGCTAGCTAGATGCACTTCATGTAAACTGTTTGTTCCACCACCCACAATGAGCTATTCGCACAGAAGTTTCGCCAGAGACCATAAAATTGCAAACCATAAGTCCAGATCTCACCATCTGTTGCAATTCTGTGTTCCTGCTCCCCAGACAACACAGTCTCCCACTGAGTTTAAGAGATCCCAAGCTTAAACTTGTTTGTTTGGGATTTCTCAAAAAACCTGGTGCTCAGAGGCACTGCAGAAATAAGTGGTAGCTATTATCATTTATTGCCCTCGCAATGCAGACAGGATTAAAGCTATTCTGACGACAGGGAAGAAATAGTAATATTCCCCCTGACATTAAGTAGGCCTGAAGAAAGCTATGAGCACAATGGAATGTAACATTAATGTGAAAAGGAAAAATAAAAACCCTGCAAGAAATTACTGTAGTAAGAACCACCAAGGGAGGCACTTAAGCCCACAAAAGCCAGAACTCTCAGGTGTCAAAGGATCTTGTCACTCTGCACCTAACTCAGCTTGCTGAGGTGTTAAATGGGGTTTCAAAACCTTTGGGCTTTCACAGACTTTAGGTGAATACAATATACAACTGGGTAGCACAGAAAGAGTCGTGCTTTAGAGGCTTAACCCTTGCATACTGAGTATAGATTGCTGGGCTTGTACCTTAGCTGCTCCTCTTTTCAGAAGACTCTAATGGCTCCAGTGACTGCTGAAAAGATGGCAGTTTTGGAGCAGCGATGGCACATGTAGGTTTTGGAGCATCTGCCTTGCTAGCTCAGCAGATACCTGTAATGTAGCCTTGAAAAATGTATAGAAAATGTGAACGTTTCTACATGATGTGTCAGACAGCTGGTGGGTTTAAGTACTGCTTCCCACTTCAAGACCTCAAACACAAGATGCTCTGTCCTGTATGTGGGAGGTTTTGTTTGAAGGAGAGCTTAATGATTCTACGATTCTGTGATTCTGAGAATGTTTTGGCCTGGATAAGTGCAAAGTTCTTCCTTCTTTGCCTGGACCAGTGAGCCTGTATTCCTGTGGAGAGGTGAGCTTGGTGGTACTTCCCCCACACAATGTACCCTGTGCTTTTTGTCTGCTGCCTTTTATTTTCACATGAGCAGGGAGTGAAATAATGTCAGAAAGCTTATCAGGAGAGGAAAAAATCCTCTGCATCCACTGACAGCCTGCATCCGCCAGCCTCCCTCCTGGCCTGGGAGATATTTTAAGATAGAACACCAAAAGACATCGTCACTACCGAAAAAATCAGTCAGGCTAGGGAAAAATTCTCCTGGCTCTCTATTTAGGTCCCTCCTTATCCTTTGTTTCACTTTCTGTGGTGAGCCAGCCGGATCGTTTCTCTGCTCTCTGCTGGGAAGGTAATTCTCTACTCCGAGGAGGCTATTCAGTGGCTTCCTTTATTGCTATTTAACATGTATACATTACAGTACCTCACAGAGGCCTCGTAGCATTGTGCCAGGCGTCCTACAAGCACATGCAGAGTGACAGTTGCATCTATACCAGGTTTCCATGTGTGGGGAATAACAGGATAAGCGTAATTCTGAGCCAATTAGAATTAATAATAACGCCCACGCATCCTACGTAGGTGTATGGGATATGGCATATCCCTATGTTTCTCTGAAGGAAACACACCCCTGGAGTTTAAAAAGGGAGTTGTTTAGGGGTTTTTCTTGTCAAATAAAAAAAAAAAACACCCTACTATCAAGAAAGGGAGTCAGTGTTTAAGGAAATATAAAGGTCTCTTTTCATATGTATCCAAAGCAGGGATTAAAAAATGGGCACACCAGGGTGGTGCCCAATCTGACTTTACAGAGTTTAAAATCCGATTTGCCTGGCTGCAGCTGACTGTGGGCTGAAGAGCATTAGGGTCTGACACCTGAGATCATGAAACCCAGTGCTTGCACCTGAGTATAAAGATATGCCCAGAAAGTGTTTGACACCGTGGAAGGATCATTGCAGAGGGTGTGCACGCATGTGTGTGTGTTTTTGTCAGGTTCTTTGGCTGCTTTGGCTAGGAAAAACTGGAGCGTTAATAACTGAAGTTGTTAATTTCCAGTCTGTTATCAAGAAAGCCTTAAAATTATTTGTGTTAGTTCAGCAGCATGCAAGGGTAAGGTTTTATGCACTGTAGCACAAAACAATTAAAAATTGAAATTTAGAAACAAGAGTGGGGAAAAAAATAGAGACAGAGAAAAAGAGAAGGGATTATAGGTGCTCATCTCTGACTGCGTGGCTCAGGGCATGAGACCACATCTTCACTGCCGTGAGAGCATTGGTGTGTAGTAGTCCAGGTGCTGTGATTCGAACTGCTGTGTGTGACTTGTCATTCTTAAACAGGCATATGCTTTCAGTACGTGCCATGTATCTCGCTAGTGAAAGCTCAGTTCCTTGGAAGGGAAATGTTTAAAGCCACCGTGAGAACTGTTAGAGGCAGGAAGGGGATCTTTGTATGCTGGTCAGATCGCAGCACTTCCAAGTGTTGGCTGAAATCCCAAGGCAGACACAGAAAACACCATGTGTAGACCCAGGACTGGAGGAGGTCTGCTGGGCCACCCTGTGTGCTGCTGTCACTGGTCACCAATGAGACCTTCCTACTCAGACTTGCTCTCCAGCTGCAGCTATTCTGACTGCCCACCTTGCTGATAGATGCATTATCCTGTCTCTGCATGGAAACAACTGCGTTGAAAGTTAGCCTGATCTTCAGTTGCCTGCCAGATCACAGAATTTGGTCCTAATGCTGTAATTTACAGTGTGGAATTCAGTGGCTCAAGACACTGTAATCCTGTAGGTTACAAATGGCCAAAACCTTACAAGCTAGAATGTAATGGAAAATTAAAAGGTTTTGAGATGATGGGGCAAGGAGGGAGGCTGACACAGAGCTGCAACTAAAACCGGTCTTGATTGCTACCTTCACTACAAACCTGGAAGAAGGAGTATATATATCATAACTGAACTCCATACCTGGAGCAGACTTCAGGGAAGGGCTAATGGAGACATTATTATGAACAGGAAATAATCCTAAACAACCCAGAAACAATACCACTGAGAAAATTTACCAAAATACTGTTTTCTCAGTTGAAGACAATGACATGAGTCTCTGGAATGCCACAGGGGACACATCAGAGACTGAGACATCAGTTTGGCTTCCAAACTGTCATATCTGCAAGAGCACAGAAAATTTAGGAATATCTATGCAGATGTTTTATGAAGAAGGGGAACACGGGACCAAAATTGTAATTATCGGGATGAAGATAAAGAAAGGAGTTACTGAGGTAGGTGTTAACACCCTCCTTCCACAATGGAAGTAACATAAACGTTGGAACAACTTTTCCAGGGAAAGTCCGTAGTCTGGTTTTTACATTGTGACCTGCAACCAGTTTCAAGACAAGCACTTACAACATCCTTATCAGAACCTGAGGCTTGCACTGAGGACAATCACAGGCTTTAATGTCTAGAAAAACTTCCATGAGCAGTTAGAACATATTAGGGAAAGATAAGAAGCTATTGAAGACATTATGTGTTTCATCTGCAGTGAGCTCTTCTTTATGTGACACATTTGCTTTCTGCTACGGCTTATCTTTCTCCCTCCCACTCTTCACTCCCCTCTTTTTACTCCATTTTAATAATTTAGCTCTTACAGCCCAGAATTAAATGTTGTGCTGACCTAAGAGCAGTGTGCTACGTACCGTATTAACATGCTGTGGTTTTGGTGCTTTATTCTTTTTCTCTGTTGTTGTTCATGCTCCCCAGCAGAAAGCTGCCCCCTGATATTGTACTTAGTTTTCCTAGTATAGCACGATCTGCAGAAGGACTAATGTAGTACAAAAGGCCATCTAATAAAGCAGCAAAAGCAAAATTGGTTCAACCCTCATTGCTCACCTCCTTTTATAATATCACTGTCACTTTTTCATTTGTAGTAATCTTGCTTTAATATTTATGACTCTGCTTCAGACACGGAGAGTTCAATAAGAACAAATTTCTGGTTTTCTATTTCATTGCGGGAGGTTAGGTGAGAGCAGGGATAGCTGGTCCTCCAGAGCCCACAGGGCCCACAGCAACATCCGTCTGCGGCTGGGGGCCCCATGAGGGGATCATCCCCCCACCTCAGGGAGCTGCAGAGGAGCTCCAGTTGAGGTTTGTGAGCAGGAGATAGCAGCTGGTTGTGTAGAGCTTCTGCTGCTCCAAGGCAACCCAGCATGGCCAGCGTCTTCTGCTTGCTTCTTGCTGGACATGGCTTAAGGTTGGACTGCCCAGCAGCCCTGCTGCCAGCACAGACTTGCTGACAGCGTGAGACAGTTCTGGCACGTGTGTCAATGTCAAACTGCTCAAAAGCCATGCAAGGCTCAAGAGCCACAGGTGGGCCATCCCTGGGCTCCAGGTAGCAGGAGATGTGCTCTTCATTAAGTGACTATGATCATTTTTAATGACATAATATGCCATAAAAGGATTTCAGAAGACTGTATCCCAACTGGCTTTGCTTGCCATGGTTTGACAGCTTGCTGTACTTCAGAAATGAGCTAGACTGGCATGTAAGGAAAGAGAATCTTTTTTAAAAGACTCCCATTTTAAAAATGAGATCCTCTATTAGAACTGAAAAATGTGGAATTGCTTCCAGGCACCAAAGCCCTTCTGCAAGTCCTTTCTGTTTTAAAAATGTTATGAACACAGGGAATGCTGTGTAAAAGCTGTGGCTCTGGTATGGGACGTTGGAGAACGTAAAGGCAGCAGACAGCAAGAACCTTACACACTTTGAGAGCACAGCATCAGTGCTTAGAGCTCAGAACATGGTCTTATTTTGGGTCTGTACGAACATGGAGCAAGAGACAGTCTCTGACTCGAGGGACTGGAACAGATGAGGCTCAGAGAAAGGCAGTCACCTTCCTCCACCTCACAAGCAAAGATCCAAGTTGTGATTAGATGATAAACCTAAAACAGAGCTGGCACTGGACCCATTTCTCCTTACACGTAATCTGATCTGTTAGCCACAGGGCCCGCATTAGCCAACCTGTCCCTATTAGAATAATAACCTAATTTTAATCACAGAAGGAACCGGTTTTTGTAAGGTCTGAATGCTGCTGGAGATGGGCATCGTGTCCTTTACAGTGCTGTCTCTGCTCTCTTTCAATGGATTAGCCATCATCTGAAGGCTACCCAGCAAATACAGCTGTCAACTGACATTTTATTTAAGGGGACATCCAAGTCTATGACCCCAAAAGTCCCAGGACTCAGCAGATACGTGCCCATGTCTCCTCTAGATTCTCATCCAGGACCTATTGAAAGATGCTTATGATCTCAGTGTGTTTCATGTAGTGAATTTGCATCTACTTCCTATTAAAAGTACCACCGTTGCTCAGAAATAGTTTGGAGTATTGACTGGAAACCCTTCAATATATTTAATTCTTGATTTTATATGATTCAACAAAATATTAGCAATCCCCAAGTAACAATGTGTTTAAAAACCGGCAAACCAAGCGAGGAAAGTCTTGTCAAACATCTTCATTTTCCTTCTTTCCTTCTTTTACATCCTTTGATATTTGGATTTTCTCTTCCATTTTGTAGTCACACTGGGTAAGAACTACATCCAAAGACTCTAGTAGAAAAAGAAAAACACATTTCAGTATGTGAAGTCCACAAGTGGAAGAGCTAGGATTTTCAACTGGTCCCTTTGACAGAGAGGTTAAAGTCAACTTCCCACGGCCATATCTTCCAGAACCATGATTATAATTCAGAAGTGCACTTAAATGACTGAGTCCATGTTGTTAATTTTCATTGACACAAGTGCCATACTATTTCTGTTTCCTTAAACTCTGCAGCATGAGAGAAAGAACTATATCAAATCCAATTTGATCTCAAGAGAAAATTATTGTTTGTCAGCCAGGCAAACCAAGACTTCTTTGTCAGGCAGGCAAACTTAGCTAAAAAAATTGAAGATATCAGCATAAACAGTTGTAAGCAGCTCTTCAGTCATAGTTTAAGGTTTAAACATGTGGGAAAGAAAGCAGATCTTAATGTAAAAATCAACACTACTTGCAGTTTCCAGGATGGTCAGAGCAGCAGTGCAGGAAAATGATGGAAGAGACACACTTCTGTGTCTTCTATGTATTTGAAAGAGAAACATATATTTCTTGTGATATCACATCAGCCTGATTTGCAGTTGATCTAATGTATGGGACATATCTGCTGTCAGCTAAATACATGCGTGGAGCAATGGGGGAGTGTAGAATCTGTTTGGCTTTCCCCTGCTAGAAGAATCTGTGGGAACATGCTGTCGTTGGGATGTGCTGAAGAGATGCGCTCTGGCACCTACGCCGCACTGGAGAACTGTGAGGACAAACATTTGGGAGGAAAGCTGAGCTGATCCTAATTGAAGCAGACACTAGTGCTCTTTCATTGAAATTCCACCGGCTTCAGCAGCCTGATGTCAGGTTCTCCATCATCGTGTGAGGGTCGCCTTCAGGCAGGGCATGATAAAAATAAATGACACATGCATCTTCCTCTCCCCTTTCCCAGATGTGCACACATATACTCCAAGGGAGGAAAGAAAAACATGTGGGAACTGCTCCTTGACACAACTGTTGTCAACAAGTATGTTTTGCTGCAAGTAAGGGTTTTGGTTCTGTGTCCCAGGAGGTTTGGGCAGATGAAGGAGGTGCCACACTGCTATTGGGGCTGCAGTCAGTACAGGGCTAGTCTCTAATAGCTTCCAGAGGATAGTACACTGAGCTGACTATTTTGTTACACTCAAAGTCTGGCCACACTTATCTTACAATTTTTAAAAGGCATCTGTTAATTTGGTTTCTGGAGTAAGTGCTGTGTGTGCTGGATCCGGTGGTTTTAACGATTTCTTCTTATCTTGGAGTCTACATTTCCAAATTACTCTTTTCTTCCCCTGCCTGCTTGGGCCATGAAGAGTAATTTGCTCAAAATCCTCACAACATCTGCAGCTCAGCATTGTAGGAATGGCTTTCCTGGAGAGGGTGTGATGTCTTCCCTCCTAGATGCTCATCAGATCTGACATTCTCCAGGGTCATGAAGGGTTCTGAGATCTGGCAGGGACCATCTGGGGTTTTTGTCTCCTTCTGCAATAGAGAACATGAGTTGTTTGTGGGGAACATCTGGAGACATTTTGTTTAATCAGTATTTTACTGCTCTTGTGGCTTTGGGTATTAGCACTGTCTCTGTTACTTCTGCTGTCTGGCAGAGACACGCAGCCATTGAGTCTCCCGAGAGTCAACTAAACCATATTATTGGCTCCCTCCGGGGGTAGCTGGGTGAAACTTAATGGTCCATGAGATACAAAAAGTCAGTCGAAATGATCTAATGTCCCCTTCTAGTCTTAAACTCAGTGAAGTGGTGAAAATTCAGCTTCTAAAGGAAATGGCAGATGAGCAGTTGCCAGGATCTCCTACCAAGCTGATTCTCCAGCTGTGTCCATCGGGAGCAGTTCCCTTTTTGCAGTCCTGTTTGCAGTTTCTCAGCAAAATTGCACCACTTTCACTCCTGGAGGCCAAATCCTCATTCCCATCCTTCTGTGCAGCCCATTTGCCCTTCCTCCTCCCTCAATTGCAGAGACTGTTTCAGCCTCTCTTTCTGGTGACCATTTCTGAGAGAAACTTTTTGGTTTCTCTTCTGGTTTTACCAAAATCCAAATGAGATGTCTGTTGTATCTGACATGTGCCTTTCACATGGATCAAATCTCCAGTACCAAGATATCTCTGGCCCTCCTGAATGCAGAAATCAGTCTTGTGCATCTGCTCTCTCTGTGACTGGTTGAGAGCTTTAGCCAAGAAAAGTCTCCCAGGAATCTTTATATACTCAAAACATCTCTTTCACTTCCCTCTTCAGCAAAGTTAATGTGCAATTTAAAGTTGTGGGCATGTATTTTTCTTTTTGCAAAGGTGCCCAGAGCTGCCTGTCTTCAGCTGCTGTAGGTGTCCCATCCTGCATGTTTTTTCAATAAAATCAGTGTTTCGTCTGTCAGATTTAAATGCTTTCCTTGAATCTTACCATATAAAAAGAGAAACTTCAGAGAAATTGCAGTACTAGAAATCCAAGAGTCTGGGGATTTCAAGCATGAGTGACACACGCGTGCTTTTTCCTCATCTGAATTCAAGGACAGCCCAGCTCCACAATAGCTTACACAAAAGGCGACGACAGGCCTCCTCCTGCTTGCTCTACCACATCAATCACTATTTAAGTAGGTACCAGGAATCTTACAAAGCTATTTTGATTTTTACTGTAATTTGCAAGTGTTTCTAGAACAGTCTGAGGAGCTCTCACCTCACCTGGCTGCAGCAGGTGCTGCAGAGTTGTGTCTGAGGTGCAGCTGGTTGTTGTGGGGTGGTCTTTCCAGCATAACCAGGAGACAATCAAGTTAATGCCTCTGTTTTTACCTAATTTTATTCATGGAATGGCACTAGGGACCCTCAGTGAGAGATCCTGTGCCTGAAGAAAGAGTGGTATGGGATGTCCATGGTGCTTGGTGCAGCACACATGGGGAACATCCCAGCCAGAAATCCCAATTATACAAGACAGATCGGGGGAATACAGTAGTAGTTGCCATGGTTATCAATCCTTATGAACTATATTTTCTGAGGGCTTGTTTAGAGGAAAACTTTTCTGTAACAAATTACAAATTCATTGTAAGATAATAGCATAATTACAGCCCAGAATAGATGTTCTCTGTCCTTCTTTCCCTTTGTGCAGCCCGGAAGCCAAGAACAGCACACGCAAACTGTCACGAATGTCTGCATTTACATCCAAGTGAATGCTCTTCACTCGTGCTCACATCCTGGGATATGCAAACATTTATGCTGTTGCAGTTCTCCCAGTTTCCCCGCCTGCAGGAATGAGCTTCAGAGGCTGAACTGTCCAAGTTTAGCTGCTAGAGCTGATGACCAGATGAGCTGCAACTTTGCTTTAGGAAAAGCCAGGCTGAGGCCATCTAGCTGCTAACGGGTGGTGGGTGTTAGGCTTGTGAAGGGTGATCTTATCACCAGCCAATTGACCAGAAGAGCTCAACTTCTTGGAGCTTCCATTCCAGCATGATCTTTACCCCTTTTTTGTTGCTAAATCTTTTTAGAAAAGCATCAGTCAGAGCCTAGTGACTGCTGAGGGAACTGATAACCTTCCTCCTCACCAGAAATACAAAAAGAGTTTAAAATATTTGCTTCCTCTAGTCAAGGTTTACAATTCTTAATAGAAAGTTATTAGGAAGTTGCAGAGCAATCAAATGACAACACAATTGTTAATAAATATGCTTAATAAAACAATTAAGTATAAAGAAATTCTAGCAATCTCTTAGCGTATTAAATAAATGGCAAGTAACTTCTTTTTAACTTTGCTGGGTAAATTCATTTGGAACATCTGTAATTTAAAATAGTCCTGAGATTTAAATAATTTTACAACCACTACTTTTACATTATCCCAAGTTCAGTCTAAGAAAAAGGACTGCAGTTCTCACTCCTTTCATTTTTCCAGATTAATTGACACAACAGTTTCTTTGTTGTTCTTTGCCTGATAATCCTCAGCAAGTCATTTTTTTTTCAGATTATCTGCCTTGTCCATGGCCCCTCTTAGTCTGAAAGTACAAAGCGAGCTAGGGTTCTTTCCAAACTTACTAATGATAAAGACTGCTCGTTCTCGCAGTCGTCTTTGGTGCAATCTGTTTCAAACGCTGGGATTGATGAGTGTCTCAGAACAGTGTAGGAGGGCTGCCTGAGCGTGACTGAGCCACAGAGTTAGAAAAAAAAAAATCTAAAAAATAATAGATTCCTTTCAAATGGAAAATAAAAGTCAAGGAAGCCATGGTTTGCATAAAACAAAACAAGACAGCGAAGTTTATTGTCTGGATTATTAATTGTGCTGGATTGTTCAGCTACCCCGAGAATGTCACTTTAATCATTCGGTGAGGCTGAAGCCTGGGTCTCCAGAGATCATGTTCTGATCTCTCACATATGGTATGTCGCACTGTTCATTAAACCCACTGGCCCAGTCACATGGAAATGATGTTCAGACTATTTCTATCCCTATCTGCTACTTTTCTTCCTGAATGTGTCAGTCTCATCATGAGGGCAGTGACTCCAGCTGATACAGACACAATTGCTGATTGCAAAGAGAGACACTGCCGTGAAAATAAAGAGAAGAGGGTTTTATTTCCGTCATGGTTTGAGCTTTGCGAGAATTCCCTGCCCTGCAGAAATACAAATTCCCTTGGGGAAGGAGGGTGCTGAAGTATGTGAGATCGCAGACACTGACTTCTGCTCCCCAACTGGAGGGATAGAGCTTGGATGGAGCCCAGCTAAGGCTGAAGCAAGCTTGTGCTTAGGAGCCTGTCTCCAGCCACATGTGCAGAAGGTTTGGTATTGGCAGCCACCAGCAGAAACCAGGTCAAGGGATTCTCAAGCAGCACAGAGCTTTTGCCAGGGGACCCCAAAATGTCACATCCAGCTTCTCACCCTGCACTCTGTTGGGCGGGGGAGGGGCTGGCAAGTGATGTGTGAAGTGTTGAGTCAGTGTAAATGTCACAGCCAAAGGTCTTCAGAGTCAGTGACAATGGGAGGAGACACTAGTGCCAGGAGTTCTGACACAGGGAAAGCACTGTAACTGCCACCACCTCCGGCTTGGAGATTTATTGATGGTAACTTGGGATGTGCCATAAACAGGGGTGATATTAAACAAGTCTGACTGTCTCAGGGGCTAAGTTTTACAACCCAAAGTGTGAACTCTCTCTGCCTCACTGAGATCCTGAGGCATTTTTCCAGCAGCTCCCACGATCTCATTAAGTGCTCTCCTGAGAAGGGCTCCAACCCAAGAGACCTCCCTACGTAGTGCAGCGCTGGCTGCTGGTATCAGACATAAATATCTGCTGGTGAACCCAGCATCCACCCTCAGAACTTAGTGATGCAGACAGCCCAGGCCACCACCACTACCTCACTGGCCCCACAGCCTTGCCCACCATGGTTTTGTGGGGAAACCAGAAATTGCCACACAGGTGTCCCCAAGTACGAGTGCACCCCTGGTGTCAGAGGCTCCGACCTCAGTTCCAGCAGCTCATGCCCAGGGACAAACCTCCCTGTAGATGTGCTATGAGTGCATTGAACCTAGGTGAACCTTTTCTGAGATGACCTCTCAGCATGGTCTCAGCTTCTGACGCCAAACCCGTGCTGTCATGCAGATGTTTTCCTTCTGCTCCTTGAATGCATCTGGGGCTGCAAGAGCAAGCTCTGTCTGCAGCGCTTCTCCCCCATAGTGAAACAGGTACAGGGGCCAGACAGCTGGCATCTCAAGGAGGCAGGGCTTGGTGAGCCACTACGCTTTTCTGCTGAGCGGTTCCCTTGTTCAGATCACACATTTTATCCCAGAAGCAGCAAAATTTTCAGCAAAGCTGAGGATACTGAATTCACTCTCCTGTGTCCCTTCTGCCTATGAAAGGCAAAGCAGGTCTGTGGAGATCAAGGGCAGAGCACCCCGTGGCCACAAGCCCTGTTCTTCACAGGTTGTGTTCACCAACCCACAGGCTCAAGGAAGTGATCTAGTCCAGAGAGCCTACAGCTTATCTCAAGGAAAAGGTTTATTTTTGTTGCTTCCTTGAGAAACATCCTTGTCCTTCTGCCCTCATGACTTTTCTCTCTGCTCCTCCAGTCTGCTCGCAGTTTTCCAAGGGCGTCTATGCCATCTTTGGATTTTATGAGAGGAGGACCGTCAACATGCTTACGTCTTTCTGCGGGGCTCTTCACGTCTGCTTCATAACACCAAGTTTCCCTGTCGAAACGTCCAACCAGTTTGTTCTCCAGCTTCGCCCAGAGCTCCAGGATGCCCTCATCAGTGTCATCGAGCACTACAACTGGCAGAAGTTTGTGTACATTTATGATGCTGACCGGGGTAAGTCACAAGTACATGGGAAGAAATACGAGGCACTTAAACATAATGGTCTAGGTGTAGTCTTTGCCTCAAGAAGTCCTCTTACTGGAGGTTACTGGAGGCTGAGAGAGTCACTAAAGCAAGTGTCACCCAATGCCTTCCCTGTTCTCTACTCCTTTTCTAATTATTCATTACTGCTGAAGGTGGGCATTGATCTAGATGAAGTATTAGTCTGATCCGGTATGTCTGTGTTCATAGGGTCAGGTCTGAACCCCATCAACACGAGGGAAATATTTAGTGTGAGTTTCAAATGGGGAAACTGCTTATATTGAACAGGTCCCGTATTGAATAGGTCCGTCAAACTCACGGCCACCGAGTCCCACATTTATAAATGTGAACCGACAGCTGCTCAGGTCTCACCTGAGCCCGCATCTAATTGGGATACATGTGTGTGTTTCTGGCAGGCAGCTTGGAAAACTCCAAGTTCCCTGTGTTAGTTGTCTACGTAAAGTAATGAAAGCCTTTTTTGTGTTCTTTGAAGATATTATCTAACTTTCTAAACCGAGAGCAGGGCCAGTGAGCTCATTGCTCTGTGATTCAGTTTCTCCAGCTCTCAGATGACTTTCAAGCTCCAGGCTTGGAGGCTGAGAGCAAAATGGACTTATAGAGGACAGCACAGAGGTAAGGGTGATTCACAGCTCTGTCCTGGCAGTTATCATCAGCCCTCGTAGGGACAGGAACCTTAAGAGACAAGGAGAAAGTGTAAAAGCATTCCACCCTGCTTTCTGTTGTCATGAGACATAGACACACTGAATATCCCAAAAGGACTGCAGCAGGGAGGGTTGTCTAGCAGGACTCCAGAGTGGTGCTGACTACGTGTATCTCCTCTGGAAGGCTGTGCATGTAATTTAGGAAAGATCCTTTTAAAATTAATGAAGCTGCTAAGAGAGACAGGGATGCTGAAAATGATAGTGTGTTGTGATTGCTGAGGGTGTCCCTAACCCTAGGATTGTAAAGCCTAAACAGATCAAAGATGAGAAGGGAACTATGGCCCAGAGAAATCAAGTGATTTGGGTAGTGGCAGACAAGAAGACGGGGATTAGAGCTCTTATCTGAATCCCACAGCAGGGCCTGATCAACGAGACTGATCTGACAATTACAAAGGAAAACTAGGCCTGGAATCATCCTATTTTCCTGTGCTAGGACAGAAAAATCAGGAGTCATTAGTTCTAGCCCAGCTGTGTTTGGGTAAAATGCTAGACTATTAGCTGCTCCCTGTAGTTCTGCTGCACTCTCACGATGCTGTGTCCAGCCCAGCTTGAGGCAGCTACGCAGGCTGTCAGAAGGATCGAAAGATGCCATTGCACAACTAAAACCTGGTTCTCCCCCTGATGTCCTCTTCCCACCACAGGGTTATCGGTCCTACAGAAAGTGCTGGACACTGCAGCCGAGAAGAACTGGCAGGTGACAGCTGTCAACATCCTGACAACAACCGAAGAGGGCTACCGCATGCTCTACCAGGAGCTGGAGAAGAAGAAGGAAAGGCTGGTTGTAGTGGACTGTGAATCTGAGCGGTTGAACATCATCCTTAGCAAGGTTGTGTTGGTGCGGGTCTTCTGGGAGGGGTGTTGCACGCAGAACAGGAAGGGTTGTTTCTCCTCCCCGCTCTTGTCTGATCCATGTCTCGTTTCAGCTCTCCTTGGATGTGGGGTGTGTGCATTGCAGCACGCTGACGAGCTTGCTGATATTTCTCCGTTGTGCTATTGTGGAAGCTGTAAAGCTGTATAAATACTAGCTCCCATGTATTCATGCTGAGTGAGCGCTGCTGCTCCATGTTCCATACTTGTTTGACTCCTCTGCTAAGCCTTTACACCCCCTTACTCCCTAGCAAGTTAGGTCTGTGCTAATTCTTCCAAGCAGCATGCACGAGATGTGGCACTTCCTTATTCTGCCGAGTCTTTCTCTGGTTTTCCCACCTCCTGTAAGTTAGGGTGGAGGTGCGAATCGTCTCCTGGTCGTCCAGCCTCCATGGGCTGCACCAAACTCTCACAACCACTGCCAACAGGACAGGGATGGAGAAGCTTCATGGTACATCTCTAGTGTCCAGATCAGGCTAGAGCTCACCATCCTCTCAGGGCATCCAGGCTGTAGCAGGATCAGGTATTTCCAGCTCCTCTCATGCCTTGCAGCATGAGAGACTGGTTCACTTACAGTCATCTCCCAGCTGCTTTGTCAGCTCATGGCCACAGGCAGATGGCATGTGCAGTAGAGGACTCAGCAGCTAGGTTGTGTACCCTGCCTTACTCATCCTCAATCTAGATAGATTGCCTAGTAGGGCAAACCCGAATTTTCCCCATCCTCTTGCCTCCATGCTTCCCTTAATGCTTTCCATAAGTCTTGAACATGGACTTCTGTGAACAAGAGACCAATGCACATGCGTAGTCACATCTCAGTCCACACTTGTGTCCCCTCTTCAACTCCAGCTGCAATGCCTTTCCCTCTCACACCTACAGCCAAGGCTTTCCCCACCACTGGGGCTCCCACATGGCTTAGAAAGGGTCCCGCAGCCGGTGCACTCTGACTCCTGCTGCCGTACTTCTCATAACCAGCTCACTCTTACCTCGTGCTTCACACGTCGCTTTGTCTAAGCTACCTGTCATCTCCCGTCTCACACTTCAGCTGCTCGCTGTCTGGGGCAAGGACTGCCATTTCACCAGCTGCACAGCTCAGCGACGAGCACAATCCATCCTTGCTGGATGTCTCTGGGTGTTACTTGGTTATATATAATAACGAAGCAGGTAGCAGGTTTTAACCTCAAAGTAAAGGTCAGGCTTATGAAGGAGAGACCAGAGATTCTGGAGGGTAAAGTTTTCTCTCTGACTGTGGAGTAGCTGCAGATTGAACAAAAATTTTGACAGGATGTAGGTGATGAATTTGCCTTTTCTGCAAGCTTTCCTATAGAGTATATCAGATTTCTTGGGTTAATGATGTTGTTGTTTTAAGCATGGTTTGTCTAACAGAAAGTTAAGTTCTATAGTCATATATTATCTAGTTTTCCTAATACAAACAGGAAAATAAGTCTTTCTTTCAAACTGCCTCACATAACTGGAGGAAGAGTTTAACTTGTATCTAAGTAAAGCTATTTGCAAGAACACAAAAAAAAACCAGATCTTGTGATTATTTGTTTTGCAATGATATAAAAAACATCCATTCCCAGGGAGAAGAGGGACAATATTGTGTTTCCCTACATTAAAAACAGAGCAATTCCAACAGACACCTGTACCTAGGAGGCAACTCTCCTGCTAAGGATAGGTCTGTGAGTAACTTTTTCAGACCCATGTAGTCCATTTTCATCCTCTTTTGACTTCTTCTTCTGAGCCCACAGGGATTTTTGAAAGCAGAAGTAGTTATCCCAGTGTAAGCAGGGGATGCCGGGTGTTGCACAACATGCAGATGACTGGAGGGGGTCAAAGACAGCCTTCAGCCCGTTATCACGTGAAATTCAGCTGGGACTCAAACTGGGCTGGCGGGTGGTGTCTCAGCTCACTGCACCAGCAAGCTACGTGTGGATGTCACTGCTCTGTTTGCCCTGTCTGTTTGAGTGTCTGAGGTGTTCAAAGAGCTGCGTCAGCCTCTCAGGGACATTTTGATGCATTTATCTTCTTTCCTGACAAGCCTGTCTCTATCTTTTGATGGCCGTGGATTTGGGCTCCCCAGGGAACAGAAAAGCTGGCAATGGCTGTTTAGCATCAGTCCCTCACACATACACACCAGTGCTTGCACGCACTTTTAGTTTCTTCTCCCAACTCTGTACACATAGCACAAATAACCACTGCTGACTCCAGCAAGGCAGTCCTTGAGTGCTGGAGACCGTAGCTGTAGAAGGAGCCAGTGCTCAATGTGTTAATGATATGTGGGAAAATGACCTGATTTCTTTTCTGGAGATTTCTTTGTGTCATGTCTCAGGGGCATGATTTATCTTTGCCGAGGTAACTGTCGTTTATGAGCTAGGCCTTGGTTCAGGGCATGATATCCGTGGGGCCGTGCTGTGTAGCCTTAATGGGATAAGTAAGCGGTGGGTTGTATTCCATCAAAGCCCTGTATTGTTTCTTGCTTGTCTCTCATTAAAATGAATAACTGGAATTTCTCCTTTACCACTGTTTCACTCTGAGAGGATTTCTCTCTAATAGATGTCAAACTGGCCCATTAAGAAGTGGGTAATGAAACCTAGGTGGCCCAAGTGAGCTATCAGCATGCAGCCCAGCACAGCCTCTCACCACGTTCAGGCTAAGTGATAAATGCTATTATAACCTCAGCTTGCTACCGCCGTCCGGACACATTAGGACTGAGCAAGCATTTTAAAATAAATTAAGATCACAAATAACTGTGTAAAACACAGGAAGCCAACCTCATAATTCAGGTGGATGGGCTGCGAGATTAACAGCTTGGGGAAAGCTGGATGGCAGCCCTCTCTGGTTCATCGACTCTTGACACCTAATAAAATAACAAAGGGAGAGTTTGGGCAGAAGGAGCCAATGCCAGCTATTGTTGACACTGGAGAAATGGGGAATTGGATCGTAATTCTTAGGCATTCCAGTGCCCTAGAGATGCTCCTTCCTCCCACAAGGTCTGGGACTTACTGCAAAGGTCGGTCACAGTTGATGAGTGGAAGGGGACAAGTTGGGTCTGATTTTGCTTCTCAGATCTGGCTATGGAAGACAGTCAGAAAACTACCCATAAGAAGAGTATATATCTTTATAGCCTTAGGTATACAGGTGGTTTTTCTGAGGGCTCCAGACTGCTCAGCAGAAGCCATACTGAGGGATCGTGGGGGGAGAACCACAGGGTGGTGAAGGTGGTGAAACTATTCGTTGTGTAAGAAACTGCTAGTAAATGAAGCCTGCATTGGAGTTAATTGCTGCCCCCACATTAATGCTGGGAAACAGATGAGTTTTAATGTGCATACAAGAGCACTTCATCAGAGAAAGGCTAAGGAAGATAAACCAGTTGCACAGAGCAAGTGTCAGCTCGTTTATAATCCATTTGGAAATCCCTAAATGGCAGCTCATGATAATCTGGGAGTGCTGTCCCATGGGGAGGATCAGTTTGTGCATGCCCTTATCTGATGCTTCTCAAACACCTGCTACCAGCCTGGTATCGGAGAGAAGTCCTGGGTAGACCGATTTCTGGTCGAATCCAACACAACAGTGATTTTATTGTTATTCTGGCTGTGAGGATGTTTCTGGCCTCGTTACCATTCGTGCAGATTTTGCCTGAGCGTTGGCAATGCAGGCAGTAATTCAGAATCAATTCATACGACAAAGGAAATAAGAGGTAGTGATGCCAGCAGAGAAACCTTATGGAAACAGCACAATTCTCTCAGAAACTGGTAATTCTTGTGTTTTTACAGGTTCCAAGGGCATGTTGGTTCAGTCTTTTTTTTCACAGTCTTCTTTCTGTACATAGATTGGCTCAAATGCGGATGGTATCTGGCTCTAGTAACCTGGTAAGAATTTAACAGTGGTGCTGGAAATCAGTGAACAGGACTTTCAGTGGAAATATGGAATCAGCAAGAATAATGTGATTTTCAGCTGTATTCTTTCTGTATTTTTTTTAAATCATGGAAGAAAAAGACAGTTAGGGACCATCTGTTCAATGACCCTGTCCCTCATAATCACAGGCAACCCTGCAACAGACGGTGCCTTTCTACCTAAACAAGGGAAACTTTTCCAGCTAACATAGACACTTTCAAATGTTACAGATCTGTAAGTGATTGTGTTGATAAAAGAAAATAAAAACCTAAATCTACGGGCATCAGGGAGAAAGGAGTAAGTGGTAAAGAGCTTATATTGGGACACCATGGATGTGAAGGTATAAATAACCTTAGTCAACATGCACGGGGAATCCTCTGTTAAGTGTCTTGCCCAGGCAGCTTTGTTCTCAAGATGTGACATGAAACTATCCCAGTGCACTAAAGGAGAAAAATTGCCTTACAGACTAAACCTCTGGACATCTCACCCTGGTAGATGTCTGCAACAGGGACTCTAGATGGGAGGATGTGCAGAACAGCTCTCTAATCTTGCTCAGTGTTTCAGCTGCGTTCACAGGACAAATGGACCCCAGCTCCCCGCTTTGTTCCTTTAATGTCTGAAATATAAATCTTGTTTAACCTTTTTTTAGAAAAAGCACTGTGTTTCTATCCAGAGCCCATAGGAAACAGGTTGGCTCAGGTAGTTTATTCTTCCTGCCTGTAGCGTCTGCTTGGGGATCTTGTCCTGTCTAATTTCAGACTTGCTGCTTGGATATCATGTGTGAAAGCTCTGTCCTTCCTCTAACAGATTGTGAACTTTTCTTTTGCTGTGTCTTCCTGTCTTCAACTGAGCAGTCTCTTTGGGGAAAAATGGGGAGGAAGGGTAGATAAATGAAGCTCTACTTCCTTCATTGGTGTTCCTAAATATCGTTGATTTTCATCTTGCAGATCATCAAGCTTGAAAAGAATGGGAATGGGTACCACTATATTCTGGCAAATATGGTGAGTTGCTCTCCTTGTAATATTTTTTTGAGTATCTCATATTTTGTGAAGCACTATACCTATAGTTACTGAGCTTGAAGTCTTTTTTCTAATCCACATTTTGGGTAGGAAAAAATACCAAAGTCCTTTGTGGTGTTTTCCTGGTGATGTTTTCTGTCCTGAGCCAGCACGATTATCTCCAGGGTATCTCCAAGGTTGTTGTTTTTTGCCTCCAGATTCAATCTCCATTTTTTCAAAGCCAGTTAAGCTTACTATTAATTAACGCTTGTTGTGATAATGATATTTTTTTGCCTGTCATGGGCACCTGGGGTCCTGGTATTGCTCTCCTAGTTTGTTTCAGTCAGGCCACAGAGAAGTTGTTTATTATAGGTAACAACTTGTATTTTTTAACTCACTTCAGTGTGCCCTGCAGGTCAAGTGTTTCACGGCCATCCTGAGAGCCCTACTAAGGGCAGACTTGTTAATGATGATGCACCACGATCCCTCTGACCTTCCATTAAAAATAAAATATGTACCTATTCTGCAACTTGGTGCTAAATCAAATCTAACTGTCATGGCTCTAAGCAACGAACTGGATTTAAAGATTTCTTTAAGGAAGGGATTCTCCCTTCAATGCAGGGAGGCACTGCCTGAGGACAGAGCTGTGCTGGGCAGCATCAAGGCCATCTTTCTGAAGCAATATGCTCTCCTCTCCAAGGAGACTGCAGAATTTCTCTGCCTAGGGAGGTTTGGGCAGAGGTAAGAGAGGAATAGCCTCAATCCATAGGGCAGCTGGAGGTTATCCGTAGCAGAGCTCCCACCCTCTCCTCCCCAGATGTGTCCATACGTCCGGGGGATGCGCAGCAGAGGACAGGCTGGTGTCGGCAGCCTGGGGCTGAGGCTGCTCCCCCCAGACCCGCTGTGTCCATGCGGGGTCTGGAACCATTCTTCCCTCCCGCAGCTGCATCTGCGAGGCAGCACGGGCCTGGGGTAATTAAACTTTAAACTACCAATTAGTCAAGCATTTGCTGCGGTTCTCCTCTCTCAGTCCCAAGATAAGTCTGTAATTTACAAGACAAAAATGGCCGCATAATTACCCCAGGATGCCCTGATACTGACCCTGCACTTCTGCGCTGGGCGCCTACCATGTAATTACAAAGTTAAAAATGTTAGGTTGTGCAGGCAGAGACATGTGAATGGTAAAGCAGCCAATAACTTCCATTGCTAATTTTTAAAAAATTATTATTTGTTGTAACCCAGATCCTGGTCCTCACATATGTATGAAAGTCCCTTCATTAAAGTTAAGCGGAAAAGCTATTTGGAGTAGCTGGAGTGTGCGTGTCTGTGCACTTTTATATGTGCCCATGCGGAAGGGTAAATGAGAATGATATCACCTCTTCTCTCTGCACAGTTTCATAAGCATAAATATGTTAAACGCATGAGGTGGTCTAATACTCAGGTATTGGCCTTATGAAGGACATTTCCCTCTGTCTTATGATACCACTCTCTCCCACTTTCAGCCTGAGAAAGCACATTTTTCCCATCCTGAATTTGTTTTCTTAGACTTTGCACAAATGCTGAGAGGACAAGGCTGGCTGGAAGAGGCTGCATACTCAGCCAACGTGGGTTATAAATAATTAACTCAGAGCAAAAGGCTTTCCATTTCCCCAGCCCCTCCAAAGGGAGATTCTGCCTCCCAGCTGCAGCTCAGTGGAGGGTGCTTTGGGTCCCCAGGACTCACAGAGTCTGACGGGACCCCCGGCACCCACAGCTGCTAGCTGTGCTTTGCAAGCAGCTTCAATTTGGATGGAGAAGAAGACTGAAAGGAACTCAAACTCCTTTCATTTTCCTGTTCATGAAAACCTAGAATTGCAAAGGAGTCAGACTCCAAAGACAAGAATATTGAAGAAAAAAAAAAAAAAAAGGAGGTTACAATCAGACAACATGGGAAAATTATCTTAAAGCAAAGGACTAATGCTCCTGAAGATTAAGAAGGCCCTTTACAGATTTGTGGTTCTGCCGTGCACATGGGCAGGTTCAGGCACCAGAAGTCAAATCAGTTTCTGTGATCTGCTGCACCCCCACGAGAGCCACTGCAAGGAGGACGGCAAAAAGTCTGCAAAGATCCCATGTTCCTGAGACCATACGGCAGTGAGGAAGGAAGGCAAGCCTCCCTGTGTGGGCATGGCCGGGGATGATATCAGGGATGGGCAGAATGTGGGAAAACAGCATCTGGCAGGGTTCAAGCACACTGTGGATGCTCCAATCCAAGAGATCACAGTAGGTTTTACCCTCTTCTAAGGACATCTCGTTGCCTGGATTAGAGCCTTCAGAGGGTGTAACATGCCGTAATTTATTCCCACTGATTCATACACATATTGGATAGGCCTTAGACACCCCACATTTTTCCCTGTAGACAAGTCCTAAGATGACAGGGGCTGCACTGCCCACACACACGTGCACCCTCATGTGCACACCCCTACACCTAGAAAATGGCCCGATTTTGTGGAAGCAGCTCATTCTGGAGTACTGGGTTGTCAGAGAATAAATTAAGAACTAAAACCTGCAAGTCCCTGAACATTTCCGGAGGAGATACTTTTTGTTCTCTGTGCTTGACTGATGGAGTTCTGACTTTAGGACTCTCACCCTGTATGAAGATAAGGCTCCCAGCCCTGGCTGGGACAGCCCTGCCTTGCACAAGTCAAATGAGCCCTCAGCTGCTTTGTAGCCCCCAAGTCACCTGTGCTAGCTGGAGCAAGGGGATGAATTTTCAATACCTGCCTTTTGCAACACTGCCTAACTTTCTTGGGCCCTTTCCCACAAGTATAGAAATGACATATTTGAAGCAAATGTTGGGAAAAATTTCTGGATAACCCCACTGAAATTCTTGTTTTTGGCTATATGCTTGTTCAGAGCTGTACTAAGCCAAAAAGCAGGCAGCAGCACACTACTGTCCAGTTACAGCAGCTCCAGACTGGTGTTACATCAGGAACACAAAGCAAGTGAGTTTGCAAGGCAGTGCACAGATTGAAGAAGGCCTGCAAAAATCATCCGTTTTGAACACGGAGGAATTCCCTGTCTGGTCACAGACAGTTCATGAACAAAGAGGAACTGGCTTGCACTGATCACCACTTGTTTGCCCAGCCGTTGCTGTTGGGTGAGCTGTAGTAATGCACAAAGCGGAATTTGACAAGTAGCAGCAAATAAAAGCTAGCATTTCCTAGCAGGAGCAGCATTCTTTTTCAGTGAAATTGCTGTTGCCAAGGTAAGACAGTAATATTTCTGTGTTCACAAACAAAATGAAACCGTTCTGCACCTTAGGCCATGGACAAACATCCTTCTCCGAATCTGTTCCGCCTGTTAAAAGACACCACTTGTCTTCTCTGCGCAGCCCTGCCCATGCCACAAAGGTCTGTTTGCAACATCACTGCTGGGGAAAGGGTTCCTGCGAGGATCCCTGGCGCTTCTTGAGGCAAATTTGATATTATCTGTGGCTTTTGCAAACTCATGAAAACTGATCCTCAGCTGATACCTGTTAAAGTTGCCCCGACTAGCTTTTACCAGCTGCCAGCCTGGATATTTGTCAGGTGTACCGGCACTGGGGAGTTGCAATCATGTCTCTCTTTCTCTCTCTCATGCTCTCTCTCTCTCTGTATCTCTGTGTTTCTTTTTGAAACTCAAAGAGGTCTGGCAACTTTCAGAAGTGTTTGGTTTTGTGAGTCTTATTTTTCTAAGCTTTGTTCTCAGCCTTTGAAAGCATCAGTCTAGCAACCACAAAGAGAAAAAAAGTATTCAATACTATCAGAGGAGCAAGCTTAGAAACTTCTGGGATTCATTTCTTTTGATGGTGCAGGCTTTTTCCCAATGACCTTGACTTCATGTATCTGTTTGTCCTACACCAGGGATACAGGCTGACTGCTTTCCGTAGTGGGAGAACATCAGCTCTCTTGGGCAGAGGAAAATCTGTGTCTTAAAATAAGTGATGTTTGCGTGACCTGTCTTTAAAAGAAAAGTATGAAGGACAGCTGCCACATACAGTGTTTTAGCATTTCTTTTTCCTGGTGCATTAGTCCAGGTTGTTCTTTTAGCAAATGCTCTCTTTTGATGTTGAATAGATAAGTGTACAAGATTGCTGACGTTAGGGGTAGCAGGGAAGAGTAAAGATAAAAACAGGGTTGATTAGCAGAGGTAAGCATTATTTCCTGTGCCATTTCACATCAGAATGTGTCAGTGCTGAGTTAGACCATGGGCAGAGTTCCACTTTGCAAGCAGTTGTGGTGGCTTTGGAGGTTACCAGCACAGCAGCTTTGCCAGCAGAGTGGCTTGTGCAGGAGTCGGGTAAAACCTGCTGGTTTGATTCAGTTCATCTGCGGTTTAAATGGTTTTGATTTTGATTTTTTCTCCCCAAAAATGGAAGGCAGAACTTCTGCACCACCAAGGCTGTGACATGGTGACCTGAGACTGACCACTTGGGGCGGACAGCAAAGAAGGGATCCCCTCCCAAACTGGCTGTCGAAAAGGAATGTCCACATCCCTGGGGAGCAGAGTTCTCCCAGCACAGGCAGAGATCACCTCCCCTAAAGCGATGCAGCACGTGTACGTCCCGCAGCGTGTGCTGTGGCTGCGTGGGGAGGGTCTGCTGTGCCCGTGCTGGGTATGAGCCCAGGGCAAGAAGCTGTACCTGCCGCAGCACAAGTGTGACGTGTGGCACTGGCCGTGTGTCGATGGCTCCGCTGCCTCCACCGAGCCCCCGATTCAGCTTGTCTGGAGCTAAAATGTTGCAGTTCTCAGCCTCCTGTCACCTTGAAAGCTGCCATATTTATTTTAAAATAATCACCCTCAGTTATTATCGGCGTCTCCTTCCCCCTAAAGTATTGCAGACTGAAGGTACAAACAAGGTCAGCAACACTCACGTTTGCATCACGAGCTGATTGGAAACTCTGTTTCGCGGGAGTTTCCAAACGGATGTGTGCAGCATCGGCTTCTTGTCCTGGTAAGATCTCAGGATGCCTGGTCTTGCAAAAATGCACAAATTCTAATGTTGGAAAGAGATGTCCCAAGTTATTTTTAGGTGTCTAAAATTATGCCAGTTAGACCATTCCTCTTTCTGAGAGGGTGGTGCAGGTAGATTCATGAGAAAACTTGGTTTTCCAGGCAAAGACAATATATTATATCAGTGAAATTTCTGAGGTCTGCATTTCACTTCCAAACAGCTTTTCTGTCCTGGTTCAAAGATTATCAAGCAGAAGAAACCCTTATAACATTATCTCATCTGAATTACTGATAGTAAAAGACACAGCAGTGCCCTAAATCAATTTTTACTTGAATTGGTGTGTCTCATGTAAAAGAAAATCATCTGGTTTTGAAAGAAAAATTGCCCACACAGAGGAATATGAACTGAAACCTTGGAAGGATTTTTGCAGTAGCTAATGAGGGCTCAAAATCATGAGTGCCTTACTGTGGCTTAAAAAAACCACCGAGTATCAGGTGAGTAACTGACAGATTATATTACAGCCCTTGGAAGGAAGAATGTGTTTGCTTAAATCTCAGCAAAAGGGTGTTAAACTAACAGGTTTCCTCAGCCATTTGCAGTCTCCTAATCCATTACCCTGGCTCAGCTGGCAAGGAGTGACGTGTAAATCCATAGTATCTTCCTCATGGTGACTTCATTGATGCTTTTTTCTAGTCGAAGCTTGCCTAGCTTCAGCTTCCTCCATTGAATTTATGCTTCTCTTTGCTAGACCAAATATTCCATTACTGATGTTTTTGTCCCTGTAAATTATGATCAGGTCATCCTCTGCCATATCTTCAATTGAAGTCCTGGCATCTGTCACTACACAACATATTTCCCAAACCTTGAAATCAGTTTCTCCTCTGAAAGCTCTCCAAAGCACAAACATCCACCTAGAGCATCTGTCCCTCTGTCTGGACTGAGCTTTTCAACAAGATGTGTGTGATAATTTATATTCAGAAAGTGCTGCAGCAGTAGGATAGGGCTGATGCAAATAATATCACAAAGAAAATCTTGTGCCTGCAAAGCTGTACAACAAAAAAGTTGCTCATCATCTCCAGCCCTATGTCCTTGAAGTCTGGATCCTCACCTGATTTGGTTTGCTTTGCATCAATAGACCAGGACAAAACAGACTCATCAAACTGCAGGACTGGGACCCTGTCTGTAAGTGCCCCCTCCTCCCACGTTTCTTTTCCCTTTATTCTTCATGTACTTCTATGTTACAGTGATGACTCGCATGTTTTGCTGCCACAATGAGATTTGACATATTAATAATTGTGCAGACGAGAAGAAAGCCTCTCTTGTTGGAACGCATGCTGGAATGAGACTTCAGCAGATGGGCTGTGTTTTGATGTACCTTCCTTATTAATACAAAGTGATGGGAGCGAGGAATGCTGCTTCACTGGAGAAGTCAAGCTTGAAGATAATTTGGTATATTAGGGATGCTCCGTCTGGAAATGCTCGTCTTCTTGGTCTCTGCAGAAAGACACCAGTGTACCTTGGAATGACAGGTGACACTTTGCATTCGCTCAGCTGATCTACAGCCATTCGGAAGCAATTGTGTGGCTTTGCAAAGTTACTTATAATCACAAAGCCTGCTAGCAGGAAGCAGTCTGGTATTGCAAGCCATAAATGGATAACATCTAAAGAGAGCTGAGCCAGTTTCCTGATGGTGCCACTGATTTCTGTGGCACCCACCCAAGCTCAGGGTGAATTGCTTAGTGCTTTTTGCTTAAAAATGAATATTTCAGTGTTCGACTCGTAAAAAAAAACAAAACAAAAAAAACCCCCAGAATTCCAGAGTTCAGTCTCTTGATTCCGGACAGAAAGGAACTGAAAAACCTAACACTCATTCATGGGGTGAGGGGGCTATGTTAGGTTTAACCAACAAGACTTCTTCACGCCATTCAAGAGGAAGAGGCATTTTCCATCTCCTCATTCAGAGATGAGCTTTGCCATTCTTTGTGGGGAGATCTGGAGGGTTCTGAAGATGCAGAAGGAGGAGAGAAAACGACAGTGTTTGTCAGAAATGTGTCAGTCTTCAAGAAGACTCTTTAATGTTCCTTCTCTCAGGAAAAGCCAAGACTTAGAGCAAGGGCACAGAGATTTTTATCTGTGCTGTGGCTGGGCTGCGGGGAGGTTTATGAGAAGACGAGCTGCTGCCCGCCCAGAGCTCAGCCCTCGCTGCCTGTTGCCGCGGCTTCAAAGGCACGATCGTACTGCAGGAGAGGCACTCTGCAGGGAGAGTGCCAGCAATTAACACCAATTTAGTGAAATACAGACAGAATTTGAAGGCACGGGGCAGTGGCCAGCTGCCTGTCGATGACCAGGTACGGAGGTGAGGCTGCTGCTGTCTGTGGCCTTCCTGTGGACTGGGAAGAAAGATGCCACCCGTTGTCATCAGTGTGTGGAGAGAAGGCAGAGGTTTAGCATGGTGAGGCAGTGAAATATGAGGGTGAAAGGAGGAATGCAGCGAACTAAGTGATGCTGGCAGATTTGAGGAGGGTCATGCACGAAGGAATGAGGCTTTCGCTACGCCGTCTGTACTGCCCACTCAATGTCTTGTCTCCTCACAGTGTTCAGGGTATAAACAAGGAGCTGGCTTATTTCTGGGGGACTTTCTTTTCAAGGCAGATCCTTCATGGACCAGTTAATCAAGATGGATTCACGAGGCCCATTTCAAGTCATCAGTCTTCCTGCATTATGCATTTCCTTTGATGATTGAGCCCACAAGCAGTGGAGAGGAATATAAATGTGTAACTTGCTGACACTTCTCCCAGCAGCCAAGGCAGTGAATGGGACAGTAAAACAACCTTTGGCTGGAAAAGCTTTTCAGTTTAAGAACAGCATAAAGAACGATGCAGCAAGGAAACACAAAGAGGAAAAAACCCTTCCCGGTACTGTTCTGTTTTCTGTTTGAAGGCATGAAGGTCTGTAACAGCTTTCCATGTTATTTACTAGCAGCAGGACTCCTGCATGTAATCTCTTTGCGACGTTCATTAATGCAGAGAGAAGGGTCCATGGTACGGGCTCAAGAGCAAGTTTCCTCCTTTGAACTGAGCCTGGCTGTTGCTCGAACTGTGGGTTGAAGACGCTGTGAGTCAGAGCAGGCGTGGAGGAGGGAGGCTGTCTCAGCCCATCAGCACGGACAGGCCCAGATTTTTGTGGTTTATTGTCAGCCTGTTAATTTGAGGACATTCAGAGAAAGCCAGGCATTGTCCAGCCATACACAAGGCAGGAGGCCATATTTTCTGGTTTGCCGAGAGGATTTTGCAATGTGAATTTAAATAAAAGGGACAGCTCTTCCTGCTGTGGGGCAGGGGGTGGGCTGGCTGAATCAAAGTCCCTTTCAGCCTGGTTTTGATGGTACCCAGAGAGAACTGTGCCTGCAGACGGGTTGTCTCCCCCGGAGTATCTACGTCCTGGGCAGTGACCCTTTTTGGGGCCCTGGGGAGCTCCGTGCTGCTGCTGGGTCCCGCTGTGCGTGCTTTGCCGGGGGTGCTGGCACAGCGCCTGGGCTGGAGTGGGAGCTCCTGTATTCTTCCTCTTCGCGGGGGACTGGCAGTGCTGCGTAGGGAGGTGAAGCCAGATACCTGCATGTCCAACAGATACATCCCAAATGGTTCAGGTCTAAAGAGCCTGAAGAAAGTCACATAGCACCAAATTCCAGAGGCTTAGCTCGTTTCCACGAACAGTCCACTGCGCTCAAAGAGTGGCTGAAAAGGGAGTTTTCTCCAGTACTCACTGGCAAAGTTTAGAAATGGTTTTGGCCACTGAGGTGCCATGGAGTACATCGTTCCAGCACGGTTCACTTCTTACTGTGCTTGACTGGATGGTAAATGGAAGCATTTCTGTGCTGGTTCATTCCTAAACTGGTTGATACTAAACATATTGCTGCAAAAGCATGTCTGCTGCCCCTCAGGAGTGGGTTGCAGTCTTTCCTTAGTCATTTTTTAAGAATTTATTTTCTGTTTTCCAAATATGGCCAATTGAAAACTAAATAAAAGATCCCCTTCTTTTGCAATATGTGGCTATAGTTAGTACGAGGCGACAGATGATTGATGACTTCTTTACTTGCAAATATTGTAATTCTCCTGTTTCTTACAAGCACTGACTGATATTCCAGAAATAAAGATAAGCATATTTAATTCCTGATGCCACTTTGTCAATACAAATGTTTTCAAGAGACAGTTTGCATAATATTTGGTATATTCTTGTTTATTTGTTAGCCAGCAAGAATGCACCTCCTCTGGGACTTATTTTCTAAAATATCTGACCTCTGGTATTCCCAGCTCATTGGCTGTCATGTCACCCAGACCTGTTCTGAGCAGATTTCAGTGGTGTAGTGATTGAAATGCCTGTGTAATTAAGACCATTCTTACACTGACCTTGTATTGGGGCATGTGGAGGAGGGATAACAGGTGAAAACAGTTATTTCATCAGTTTCAGCTGAAATGCAAAGACACTTTCAAGGTTAATGATGTTCTGTGCAGTCCCAACTGCCTTAAACAATTGGAAAATCTTCAGAGGTCTCCATACTTTTTCAAGGACCTGAATTTTGTCAAAAATGAGTGGGGAAAATTTAGTACAATCTTCAGGAAGAAATCATTTCTTTTGTCTATTCAGATTATTTTAATATTTTATGTAAGGTAAGTCCCAATGTAAGTTGCTGAATACTTGCTTCAGTTTCAGAATGGTTTGGTTTGGGGAAAACGGTGAAAGTGTGTCCAACCACTGCTGTCTCATCACTGGTGTCATAATCTTTTTTTGACTTTTCCTATTTAAATCTGCTTGTTGAGGGGGCTAAAGTCACCAGACGTCTTACTTATACTCCATTGTGAACTTGAACTTTTCTTTATGCCATTGTGGGCCTTCTAAAGAGGAGCTGGTGGCACAAACTTCAAGTTGCTGTGTGGTAGTTTCTTTTGACAGATCTTTTTCCCCTGAGTACCTCCCAGGAGCAAAATGTCAGTGTAATTTGGTTCTAGCCATGAATAACCAGTTGGCAACCTGTGAGGTCCCTCTTACTGAACCTTAGGAGCTCTGTGTGTGTCAAAAAACACTTGGCCTGAAATGCATTAAGATGTCAGGGACAATTATCCTGCTGCCTTTCCTATTCATTAATCACAGCTCTGGCTTTCTGAAACCCCTACACTAGCAATTACAAACAAGATTGATGTGCGTTTAACCAGCATTCTGTGGAATACGTACACACAAAATATCACTTATTTTTTAAATCTAAATCACTGCATTTTGAAGAAAAACAAATCATTTATTTAGAGCATCTGTACACCTATATCCAATCCCCAGCCTTCTAAGTGGATGCCAAACTGCTTACAAAAAGCCAGAAGAAAAAGCGTGAAAGCCTTTAAGGACGTTTTTGAGTCACTTATGACTCCCTCGGTCTGACGCTGATGTCAGAGGGCAATTTAGTCTTTTCCTTGCAAGCTGTCTGTTCCCAAAACAGGTTTCCATCTAATGGCTTGATCCTGACCTTGGAAGTTAATAATCTAATTAACTCCCCCAGCCTATGCACAGAAAGCACCATTCTGGGAACTGGACCAGTGTCTCATGGGAATAGTGTGACTTAGCTTTTTTAACTTACATTATCATCACAAGTTTGAGAGCAGGTGTGGGAGAAAAACCCAGTGGTAGACTGCAGAGAACATGCACCAGCAGCACGTGGTGGGGGGCAGAGGGAAGACACAGCTCGAACTAGCTCTTCTATTGCTCAAGTGATTGCATCGTGCGTAGTCCCCTCATTCATTTTCCCCTCATGCATTATGGTTGCTAATGGTACTAGGGAAAATAATTGACTACATCTCTTGTGCTTGTATTCCAAAAGAAGAAGCACCAGACTTCAGCCTGTCCCACATGCAGCAGCCCAAGCAGCAAGGCAGAGGCTCTGCTCGAGCACCTGCTTTGTGCGAGGAGGCACAGCAGTTTTGCGTAAACAGCAGTGCTGAAGAGATAGGATCAAAGCTGGGATACCAAAAAGCGGCCACTTCTTCATATTGCTTGCAGTGTGTCTCTGTTTATTTTTTTGCCTCTGACTCCATGGGAGTGACTAATCCTACAATGCCACTCTGATACATGTGCATTTGCGCACTTGTGTTCATCACATGCAGTGGGCAAGAAGTAGAGGAGAACAACAAAGAAATAAAATAAATGTATTTCATTAGTAATCTGAAATCCCAAAAAGTACCCTTTTTTCTCCCAAATTAGCAAATCCTATAAATTGCAATTTCTAATAGACAGACTCCCTTGACAAGCTGACCAACCACTTCTTGATCTGCTGAAAGTTTTTTGCTCAGGGTTTGTTTTTCCCTGCAAATTTGGGTTTGAAAAGAAGTAGCCTATCCATTGCATAAAAGTTAGAGCTGGGTGAATAATTCGAATAGATTTTGAGAATTTTATTAGTTTCATCCACACATTATTTGGGACTTATTTCTTCTGTTATTCTGCTAGCTTTCTTGCAGATGAGCTGTCATTAATATGACTATTTGTCTCCCCGGGTGGAAGCTGCAGGATGTGTCCAGCTCAGAGCCTGTGAGAAAGAAAAGTTCACCCCGTGGTCAGGGAAGTGGTGCCTCCCTTGAACTGGATCTTATCTTGCAGAGGGAAGAGATTTTTCCTAAGCTGGCAACCATGTTCATAGATAGGGAGAATTCTTCTTGTCCACCCAGAGATGTGTTCCTCTGATGAGCTTCTCCTGTTTCTCTCCCGTACTAGGGATTCATGGACATTGACCTGACCAAATTCAAGGAGAGCGGAGTCAATGTCACCGGCTTCCAGTTGGTGAATTACACGGATGCTGTTCCTGCCAGGATCATGCAGCAGTGGAGGAATAATGATGCCAGGGAGCATCCTCGTGTGGACTGGAAGAGGCCAAAGGCAAGTGATGTAAAAAAGCCATTTAATTTAAGGTTCCTCTGGCTCAGTTCAGGTTACGCTCGCCTCGCCTCTTTGTAATCACACAGAGCTCTCTAGTCTTGCTCTGAAAACCTGTCACTTAATATAATTACGAACATTATCTGTTCTAGGTGCCTCAACATTTTCTATATTTTACTAGGCAGGAGTTTCTGCCTGCTAAGAAATACACAAGTTAGTACATTCACTCAGTCTCCCAGTTTTTACCTTCCTCAAAGCTAAGGATTAAAAATCTCATAATGTTCAGTATATGAAAAAGGAAAAAGCCATATTAACTCCTTAACCTTTGGCTTGTTTGCTATATATCCAATGATAATAAAGTCTTTCTAGATGTTCTTTCTGCACATTTCAAATCAATGTGTACAGCAGAGAGGAAACATAATGTAACTCCTAATACAAAAGACCCTGAAGCTGTCAGGGGGTGGGGAGGTTGTTTTTTTCCTATCTGACATTTGAAAATAAATACACTTGTGACAAACACTCAGCGATAAAAATGTCATCTTTGGAAGTATTTGTTTAAGAAAGTTGCAAACAAATAAATCAGTAGCTGATCGTAGGAAAAGGAATTAACTCTAATGGTTATTGTTCATGACAGAGTTTTACACCCGTTTCTGTACAAGTTTCTACTTGAATAAACTCATCTTTTTCAGAGTTTTTGCACATTAAAGTAGAGTTTTCTGACCCATCTATGACAAGAAAGGGTCACTTGTTATTTGGTTCTGCGCATCTCACATTTACACTGTATAATGTATTCCTTAAAAGTTCAGGTCAATGATTCAACAGAAAACTCGGGTAACAGGTGAACGGCATGATCTGAAGGCAGCTAAGCTGGAAGAGCAAAAGGCAACCTAGAGCCATTCTTAGTTCCACATCAGGATCTTCTCCTTCACTCTCCCATCTCTGGGAGAGAAGGCATCAACTTTCATGAGTCAACAGGACAGTAGTGCTTACAGGGAGTAAGAGGCTGTTGAACTTCATAGATGGAAGGATGAAAACAGGGCAAGTTTTCTGAAAAGTTGCCCTGAGGCAAACCAGTGTAGCACACCCGAGGTCAGCTCACCCTAATGGGCAACATACAACTTCTCTTCTCTTTCTAGTACACGTCAGCCCTAACATACGACGGGGTCCGGGTGATGGCCGAGGCGTTTCAGAACCTGCGGAGGCAGCGGATTGACATCTCCCGTCGCGGCAACGCTGGAGACTGCCTTGCCAACCCGGCCGTGCCCTGGGGACAAGGCATTGACATCCAGAGAGCTCTGCAGCAGGTTCGAAACCCAAACGATGTGTGCACTGCAAGGACAGATGAATGTAGCCTGTGGGTGGGGGAAGAGGGGCGATTAGCAGCAGAAGTGGTCAAACGACTCATTGGGGTTGAGGAGCTGATCCTTCCAGGTTAGAGCCAGGTCTCCTAAAGAGTTCAGGGGTGCATCCAGCAAACTGCTCCTCCTGGTACCATCTGGTGTGTCTTTGCTTTCTCTAATTTCTGTTGGAGTTCTGGAATGGAAAAGCCAAAATGTTATCCTGTAAAATCCTGAGTCCCTATTTGTATCTTCCCGTTGCCAAGAGACAGACCTGCTCAGGCCATATTTTTTGAAGCTTCTTTGACTCTCTGTGAACTCAGTTTTGGTTCCAGACTGCTAATGAAGCTTGAAGCCATGTGAATTTTGCCTTATGTGTTGGCTGTCATAAAAATGTTCTCAAAGCCCAGATTATAGCTTGTTTCATACTGTGAGGATTCGTAAAATTCTTAATAACAGCCATTTAGATATCTGATATTCTTCCTTTTTCATCCTTCTTAGATTTTTGAATAAACAAAAATACTACATGAAACTTATAGCAAGAGAGAAAAACAATACGCTCTTATCAAAGACTTAGGTAGAATATTTTAAAATTTCATTAAATTGTAAGACTGACATTCATTTCTAGCATTTTTTCAGACAAAAATAGATACATTCCTTGCAAATACTGCTAGTTCAGTGTTATCCAAATATAGCTTATCCCATCTTCTTTTCTTAACTATGGAGAAGGCAAGAAGAACAAAATTAATTTGGTTAATTTGCATCATATGTGAATTTCCCCAAGAATTCTATTTTGATTTGGTTTTGGCTTACTGGTAAACAACAATTCCTTTAAAACCAAATCTTGCATCTGATTTGATTTTATTGCTTGGATTCAATTTGTTCCCAAGCCTATCGTTGACTTTCTGTATGACCTCGGGCAAGTTGATGTCATAGCTTCTCCAAACCCTTACAATAAAATCACCCTCCCTGATGCATTAGGGAGATTGGTTACCTAACAAATATGAAATACTTGGAAGTCTTCTGATGAGCAATGGATTCTCAAGCATTTTCCTTTATTGAATTTATGAGAATAGGATGTCAAAATTAGACTTGGCTAGAAAATACAATTTTGTGTGTGTTAGAAAATCTCCTCTGAAGTTTCCTTATCTCTTCATTAAAACAATTTCAAAACTCTTAATTTTTCAACTGTACTGATTTGGGGCAAAGAACATGAAGAGCTTTTTGCAAAAGTTGTTCCTTCACCATTGAAAAACTACAATTTTCAAAAGATTTGACCACTTCAGTCGTGATGGTCAAAATAAAAGGCTCTAAAACATGCAGAGGAAGAAGTCTTCTAGGGAAATTTCAACTATGAATTGAATAATCATCCAACATTTAGTATTGTAGCAAGAAAGAGGCAGATAGAAATAGAAGAACTTATGATTAGATTGAAGGTTTGAGTTATCCTTTCTGCAAAGACTCACAATTAGGGTAATTCTTACAGCTATTCACAGTGGGCTTTCTTTTTACCTCCCATTTGCTAATGCCTAAAATTTTATAAGCTGTTTAAAAGCAAAAACTTTCTCTACTTCTTTCTACTCAAATGTCTGGAATAAGCTCCCGAATTGCCTTTTTTCTCTTCAGTGTAGGAAGGAGTCATGGATGGCAGGAGCAAAGATGAAAAGCAATTTGAAACATTCTGTAATTTTTCGAAAACATAAATCTAATACATTTCAGCAAAAAGTACGCTTTTATTGAAGAGAATTACTTTTTTCTGGGAAAATGCTCACAAAATACTGCTTTAAGCCAATACACTGAGGTTTCAGTTGTACTTTGAAAAAATTATGATAATTTTTGACAGATTTTTTTTGTTAACGTTGTTTGGTTACGACAGCTAGTAAGCAGGTAGGTAGTCCCTAACTGCTGACTAAACCTGTAAACCAGAAGGCCACAACAACATCTTCCTCCTCCGTCTCTCCTGGCAAAGAACCACATGCCCATATACCATACACAAATGCACTTAAATGTTGTATGTCTCCATTTGACATAATTGGTGCTTAGCACTGTTGAAATAAGTCCTCACTATATTTTGTAGTGATTCAGGGAGTCTCAGAGGACGGTGAATGATGGAAAAGTTGTGCTGCAGCCTCCAGAATGGATGGGAGGGACCCCTTTTGCTCTTCCAGTGCCACACAGATATCACAATATGAAGATTTCATTCATTCGGATAGAATAAATTGGTGCTGTACATCTGCCTTTTAGTGCATGTAAAGATACAAAGCATGAGCACCCATGACCTGAGCTTCAGAATTGATCAGGACCTGAAAAGTAAACCAAAGAGGCCGTGAAAAAGCAGGCATGGGAGTGCTTAAGACAATGGTGCTTTTCTAGTGTGTCTACCTTTCATGGGCATGTTGTGTCTTCTGAGAAGGGAAAAGTATGTTTCTCTGAATGCCACCAGGAATAGGTCTTGACTTGAAGGAGCTTCAGAAAATACTGACAGATGTTCGTTTTCATGACAAACCTTTGCAATAATAGCTGGAAAAGAAACACAGTTTAAGCAGATTAGCAACAGATTTCCTCTGTAATGACATATCCTCAATTCTTCACAGTGAGTCTTTATTCTGAGGATCTCAGAGTACTTAAAAAAGCTGCTAAATATCTGTTCCCATTTTGCATGTGGGAAGACTTCAGTTGCAGGGACAACAGATTTGTCCAAAGCAAGTGGAAAGGCTGAGACCAAATTATCTCCCAATCCGGTGGCATGAGCACTTCTCCAGGTGGTCTCTGTAGAGACCCACATTTGCACTCCTTTTCCCATGTTCCAGCTACCCATTGCCTGATCCCCACACACCATATCTGACTCCAGTTGGAAGCCCTTCTCCACGCCACACTGGGGACTTTTGCATCAAGTCACATGGGCACACTGAGAGGAGAAGTTCAGGAAGTGGGATGTGATGTGAGCAACGCTCTTCAGCTCAGCAGTGCTATCAGCAGAGATTTATGATTCAAAGTTTCCTATGCAAATTTCATTTACAATACTAAATTGTCAGGTTTTATTTGGCTGGTGCAGAGATAATTAAATTTGCTTGTTAACTGGTAGACCCCTTCTCTATCGAAAGATGGCAGCTGGGAACTGTGGCCACGGTTTCATATTTCCTCCAAATACAGTTCCTGATTTGAACTGACAGATTCTTTAACAAATCCTGATTCCAGGTCAGATTTAGAGGATACAAAAAACCACAAAACCCAAGGAGTTCACAGCTGATTTACCTCACTGCCACATCCCAAGAGGTGATGGGCTCACACATGTGATCTAGCTCTTATGCATCGCTGAGCTCAGTAATAGACCACTACGTTTTCAGAGAAAGGGTTTTTAGAAGAAAGGGTAAGTTAAGAGAATGGCTGTGCACGTGGCGAGGCATGCTGTAGAGAGTGAACCTAAGTGAAAGCCCGGTGTCAGATGGATGTCCTGTGTCCCCTGCAACAGATACAAAAGACATGACTGCACTCTCCATCCTTCTTCCCCTCACCACTTACTGTTGCCTAATCACCACTGTGTGAGATGCTGACCAATTTGCTGTCCTCATTGATATTTGTGTCTTTAAGGTCCGTTTTGAAGGATTGTCTGGCAACGTTCAGTTTAATGAGAAGGGACGAAGGACCAACTACACCCTCCATGTGATTGAGATGAAGCATGATGGGATCAGAAAGGTAAAGTAGAGAGTGACCTGAGATCCTGTGTCAGGCACCAGCCTGGTGTTTGAGTTACGGTGTGATTAGGTCTCAACAGATATTTCTGTCCATGGAAGCTTGCATGTGGAGTCACCACGAGCGCATTCCCAGCTCTCTGCATGAGCAAAGCCAAGCACTAGGGAGAACTCATGGTATATTGCTAAAAAAACACAGCATATGGAAGGGGTTATCAAGAGCAACAAAAGCATCTCATCTGTGGGACAGGGAATTCCAGGATAGTGAAAGCTTGGCCAACTCAGCCTTGCTATTGGCAGGGCCCATCGGCTCAGGCTCAGCTACACGACTGTGTTTTTTGCTCTCCCACTTTTCTTTTCCAACGATGAGCCAAGGCAGAGCCCAGCAGAAGCTGTCTGCCCTAACCAGTGTAGGTGAACGCTTTATGTTGACCTAATTCTACTCTCCTTGGTTGACCTAATTCTACTCTCCTTGAAGTGACAAGAGCTTTACCACTAACAATATCCTGATAGCTACACAGATATTTGTGCTGTTCTGGAGTCTTGATCCCAGGCACTCTGGAAAATCTGGCCTTGTTCAGGGGTGCTGAGCCCTTGAAACACAAATCCTTTTGAAAATCTGACTCCATGTTCTTATGTGCCACTTTAGATACTACCTATTTGAAGAACAAAGAATAACTCAATTATTCTATTAATAAAAGAGAGCTATTAAATATTTGAAATGAGGCATTCACTGGAATCCCTCTGTACCCTCTCAATCCCCTGAAAAATAAAATACTTGTTTGAAACTAAGAAAAACTGCAAATAGTGAAAGTTCCACATTTACAGCCCGTACCCCAAATTCAGGCTTACAACTGAAAGCAGCCAATGTGAGATCAGAGCCCACCACATTCAAGTGAAAAAGGGCAAATTTCTCATTGAGAAGTAAAAGAATTGTCATTTTGAAGACATAAAAAGTGGTCTTCCTCCTCTGTGTGGTATTCATAAGAGGACAAATGCAGTATTATGTCCAGTTTGGGGCTCTGAACTTCAAGTTGGCAATCTGGAGGGAGTCTACAGGAGAAGAAACAGAATGGCTAAATATCTTGATTTTGCTGTGTATTTGCTGATGTAAATGACATTTGTTTGGAAGGCATGTATATCACTGCCCTTATGCATATTGTATCTTAGATCCACCAGGTTAGAGGTGCAAAACAAGCATATGTATCTCCATTTGTGTTGTCCTAGGGCAGAACTTTGGAAGATCTTTCCTCACTCTGTTTTTGTCAGTGCAGTGAAGAGACATGAGAGGCCTGCGTAAATTTTTTCTCCTGGGCTGTTACGATCTCTAATCTGCCATCAGCAGGCTCCTGGTCGTGCCCTGTGCTAATACCCTTTACCATTTACTGTGATAAGAAATTTCCTTCACATAAGCAGAGGTCAAGCAACTACATACTTACATGAGGTGATGGAAAACCTTTTATAAAATCAAGCCCTCAAAGTGGATAACCTCAACCATGATCTTCCTAGTGATACTCAGTGGCACTTTGCTTTGCCTGCAAGCAGCAGTAGATCAGCCCAAATCCCTGATTATTAATAAGCACTGTTTAACATGAGAGTTATTCCCATTACAACTGTTTGGTTTATCTGTAACCCCAATTTTTTTGACATTGTCCTAGGTTGAGGGTTTTTTCCTCAATTTTTTGTTCTGTTGTCTCAAGATGTCCCAAGAGTCAGCCTTATGTTCTGCAGGCTTTCAGCTTCAGTATAGCATTTTATCACCCTGTAGCATCTGGACACGCAACAGGCATGCTCAACATTAGAAACATATTCAGAAGTCACACAGGGGAAGTGTGAACTCTTGGAGTAGGGATGGGGCAGGGAATTGCAATAATCTCCCAGCACTGCATGCCAATTATTTTTACGTGCATACAAGCACTCTGCTACCATAGCGTATCATGTGCATTATTTTTAGGCTGGAGGCATGGTGGGATGGGGGAGTTCCCGGTCTCACTGACAAAAGACATCAATAATCAGGAGAGGAGATCTCTGGTGGATATGAACACACAAAGAGAGCTGATCCTGCTTGGATGACCCTGTTACTGTATCTTGGTTAACATTACAAAGAGATGTCAATAAGGTATCCTGATTTTGTATTCGGCAGATTGGTTATTGGAATGAAGATGAGAAGCTGGTTCCAGCAGCCATAGATACTCAAAGCGGCAACGAGTCTACAAGCCTCCAGAACAGGACTTACATAGTCACAACTATCCTAGTAAGTGCTATGACTTCTGTCCCAGTTCTCCCTCTCCCCCATCTCCCTGATGTGCAGGCTCCCTCTTCCGCCTGGTGTGCCCTCCTTTGTACTACATCATTTTTATAATAGCAATAACAATGATAATAATAACAATAATAATAATAATAGCAGCACTTACTGTTTCCTGCTGGGTCCATAAAGGTACCTGAAAATTGCCGTGGCTAATTAAATAGGTATTAAAGAGCTCTCATGCTTAAGTGTAGATAATACAAAAGATTATGACAAGATAGTAGAGGCATGAGCATAGGTAAATTAGAAACATTATACCTGTCCTTTGTGTTTAGCCCACAGAATCGTGGCTGTAATTCTGGGAACGATAAGCGCTGTATTGTGCAGAGAGGCTGAATCATAGCTTTAAAAACAAATCTCCACTATAATCATGAAGGAATAATAGGTACCCCATAATGTATGGTATCATGCATTGTGGCATTGTATATACGAACACTGCAGAAACAGATGAAATTTTACCAACTTGTTTGTTGAATGCTTACTGTGAGTCTATGGAGAAGACACAATACCCAAACTGAGTTAGACATCTTTAGGGCTCTCTCCTGTCCAGCAGATTTGATTCTGCCTGTGCCAACATAGGCAGACATGCCTTTAAAAATTCAGAGCACAGATGCACTTAATATCCCTTGCAGAACTGCACTGAAAGGTTTGTTACCCCAAACCCCTCAGCTACTCCATTCCCCTCAGGTCCGTCACTGCAGAAGCTGCACACAGATTCTGCATGAATAAATAGAAAATACCACAATAAAAATCACAATCGGTATCTTCTAAAATAAGTCCTTTGTGTGTTGACTGTGCCCTTTGGTACAGAAACACAAAGCTGGAGCTTTGCAAGGGGACCAGAAGCTGCACACTGGGCTCTAGTCTGAGCCCCTGATGTGCCGTTTTAGAAAAGTGGAGCGTGGCTCAATATTGGTCTTCTCTGTGCCAGGAAGACCCATATGTGATGCTCAAGAAGAACGCCAACCAGTTTGAAGGTAATGAGAGGTATGAAGGCTACTGCGTGGAGCTCGCTGCTGAGATTGCGAAGCATGTTGGCTACCACTACAGGCTGGAGATTGTCAGAGACGGGAAGTACGGAGCCCGGGACCCCGACACCAAAACGTGGAACGGCATGGTGGGAGAACTTGTTTACGGGGTGAGTTTCCAACCTCATCCTTTGTCTTTAGCTCTTGGTGCCTGAGAACACATTCAAGCCCTAGAAGAAAAAGGAGACCTGGCTTCTGTCAGCCTGAGCTGTCTTGAGGACTGCGGCTCTGATAATGCAAATAATCAGCCCAAGTAAAACATTTTAATTTAGGGAGGGACGGCACATGCTGTGCCTATGGAAATGTCAAAATGTTTCCTTTCAACAGTTCCAAGATTCTTTTTGTTTCCATTTTTGGAAGAACAAGTATTGAAAGGTCAAACTTTCCCCATGGGTAGAATCTCCAAATTTTACTCTATTTTATATTTGCACAATAATGGCAGGATGAAAGAAGGCTAAGATCTCAAACACTTAGCATATGACTGGTGAACAGTAGGACTAGAACGTTTTCTGTCTAGCCACTCATTTCCATCACCTCAGATATATGCCTGCACCCTATACTTCTAAACCTGGTTCACTCTGGTAGTTCATATTCTGTGGTGTTTTAAGTCAGAAGGGTCTAATTTTCCCTTGGAGGGAAAGGGCAAATCAGCGTAGGAAGCATCAGTGCCCAAGTCTCTGTGCTGCTGTGTTGGAGTGAGGGATGATCTATCTCCTGCTGGTAGTTCCACAGTAGATGCCAACACCTTTTCAGTGCATTTTCCTTTCCATTTTCAAGATGGATTGTAAAATAAGTGGAGAGTACACATCAGTGTCACTTGAACATTTTTCCTCTTCTTCTGCATCAGTTATGCAATCAAAAAACAGTTCCTGATGGAAGTAAACATCCTGGCATCCTTTTTCAGGCGATTGGTCTTTCCTTGCCTCTTTTGATGTCTGGATGGTAAAGCTCTTGTAGCGAAAATCATCTGCATCAGACTGTGACATCAGTGGATAAATCAGACAAGAAGAACTAGGTGGCTGCAAAAAGAAAATGCTGTGATTTGAAAACAGAACTGGTAATCAGTAGCAATAAAATCCACCAATATTATGGGTTGCTCCTTTTTTACATTTCTCTTGCAATTGCTTTTGTCTGATTTCTTCTGAGACAGCAGGGGTAAACAGAGATCAAAGGAACATAAGACGGAGTTAGTGGATACATTTTTTTATCCCCAGAATGCAAATCTCTTGTCTGTCTCTCCTTTTCAGAGGGCGGATGTGGCTGTGGCACCATTAACCATCACTCTGGTTCGAGAAGAAGTTATAGACTTTTCCAAACCGTTCATGAGTTTAGGTATATCTATCATGATAAAAAAACCTCAGAAGTCCAAACCAGGAGTTTTTTCCTTTCTGGATCCTTTGGCTTACGAGATATGGATGTGCATTGTTTTTGCCTACATTGGAGTGAGCGTTGTCCTCTTCCTGGTGAGTCGCTTCAGCCCTTATGAGTGGCACACTGAGGAATTTGAAGAAGGACGAGACCAGCCGGCCAATGACCAGACGAATGAGTTTGGGATATTCAACAGTCTCTGGTTCTCCCTGGGAGCTTTCATGCAGCAAGGATGTGATATTTCTCCAAGGTGGGTTGCCTCTCCCAGTGAATCTTCTTCCAGTTCCTGTGATTTAATCTTTCTGTCTGCTTTGGACCTGAACAGGTTCTTTTTTGACCTTCCTTCCTGAACCATAGTGTAGTTTTCCGAATCAGTTACAGATTCGGAAAGGATCCAAGGGTTCATAGGTCTCGCACCCGTAAACTTAGGACCTTAAACTTGGGACTATAAAAATACAATTCTAAATTTATGCTGGGGAGTTCTTTTGAGGGAATTTACAGAAATGTAAACAAGATTTTCTAGAGCCACACATTGGCAATCAATTTTTGTCAGTTGTTCATTTTGTTGCCATTAGAAAAAAAGGTCACTCTAGCATTGCAGGGAAGCTATGAAATATCAGTAAAGTAGGGAGAACTAATACAGTAGGTGTTCAGTGAAAAATTATATGGTCTGTGCCAAAGGTTATGGAGCACACTGAGTGGCTCCAAGTATTATTTGCCTTTAGAAAGGTCAGAGAAGTACTGAGTTTTCCTTCTGGTTCCCATTTCAGTCAATAGTTCTACTGCCTGAAAGTTCAGTAGGACCCAAAGTCCAAAGGGTTCCTAAAGGGACTTCTGATGGAGACATTTATTGTCTGTATAAATTAATGACTGTTGTGATTACTTTTCAATAATTTTTCTTGGAAAAGCTAGCACAATATAAGGTAGCTTGAAAAACTGCATGAAATGCGGGAGATGTATATCTGTGATAGACACACAGACAGAGATTTATTTTTAAATAATGTCTAGGAATAGCTCCTTCATTTTTGATAGCTATATTCCCACAAGTCTTACGACAGATATTTTGCCTACTGCAGGAGCCCGTGATATACATATCTTCTCAAGGCCTTGTTCATACAAAGGCATTCAAAAATAAAAGAAAAATAATTAAAAGCATAGGAACTAAGTAGCTGCAAGCATGACTTTTGTGGTTTCACCCAGCAGCTAGCAACTAGGCCGTGCAGCTGCTCACTCACTCCTCCCCCTACAGCGGGATAAGGGGGAGAATGGGAGAAAAGTAAAACTTGTGGATTGAGATAAAGGCAGTTTAATAAGACAACAAAGAAAGGAATACTAATACTAGTATTAATAAAGAATATGCAAAACAAGCTATATGCAATACAATTATTCTCACGGCCCAATGACCGATTGTGTAGCCAGTACCCAGCAGCAATCATGAAACTCGTGATTTCACTAAACTTGCGGAAAAAGACTGAACTCATGGAAAATTTTGAGCTCACAGAAAAGAGAATTCTTGCCCCCTGGGCAACCCTCATTTATAAACTGAGCGTGACATCTATGGTATGGAATATTTCCACTGGCCAGCTGGGGTTAGCTGCCTGGCTGTGCTCTCTCCCAGCTCTTGTACACCTGCTCATTAGCTGAATTTGGGAAACCGAAAAAAAATCCTTAATTTCTTCATAACAGCTAAAAATATCAGTGTATTATCAACATTCTTCTTATACTAAATTTAAGACACAGCAGCTACTGGGAGGGAAATTAACTCTATCCCAGCCAAAACCAGGACAATTACTCTGTTAGATTTTTGTATTTAATTGCACAAGTTATCATGTCCAGTAAGTAATGCCTGTAATAGATGAGGGAGCGTTCTTGTGGTATGTGTATATTCACCTGAGGCAAGACCAGAGGTGAGCCAGGGATGAGGTTTGTGACACCTCCAGTGTTTTGTGTCCAGGGCAGAGGTACTTAGGTTTTGTGAGGCTGAAAAAGGGTTGATGAGCTGTGGCTTGGGATGTGGATCATATGTACCTATCATTCCCAAGAGGTCTGCTCTGGTTGTGGTTGGTTGGTCAAGCGCTAAAGCCACCAGACACTGCAGGACACTGCTGTTGTTCACCCTCTCCATAGCTCGAAGAGGCACAGCATGTCTCTGCAGCACTCACACACACCTGGGTTATACGTACAAGCTCACTGGACCAGGAAAGTTGCTTGTCCCAGTTCAGGCTGAGAACATTTTTGGCCAGGTTTGACTCGAACCAGAGGTACTGCCAGTCACAAGAATGATTTTACAGGCTGCGTAAGCATTTTCTGCATTTACATACCATGGTGACATCTGAAGCGATGCTCTGATAAAAACAGATGGCCTTTTTCTTTTTCCCAATCCTTCCTTTTTTGGGCTCTGTCTTTCTTCTCTTCAAGGGAAATTTCAGCAGAGAACGTACCTTGTTGGTAAACACTGTAGGCAGAAGTTAATTTCCCGCATGCTGGGCTGGCACCCAAGCTCAGGGGACGAGAAGGAGGCACAACTCCATTGGCAAGCAGGGATAACTGCGCAGCTCAGCACAGCTCCCGCGGGATGGCAGGCAGAGGCCAGGCACCATCTTGTTGGATATTGGATGCCAGTTTGTCCAAATATTAATGAGCTTGGCATAGCAGGGAAATAGAAGCCTGCAGAGCACTTTGATAGTGTCAGCTTTTATGAATATCTTCTATCATCTGATCATTGATTGGTAGGAGTCCAGCAGGTGCATTCAGGAAGTCTTCCCAGCAGAGAGAATTTCATCTTTATTGCTGTCTTGTGATACAGCCCCATGCATTAGGATCAGGTTATTGCCATTTTCATTCTCGTCGTTGTTCTTGTCATCATTATTCTTATTTAGGAAAGAGAACGTCTTCCTTTGGGGACATTTCAGTAGCCAGTTTGTGTTCCAAGGAGGAGTGTGGAGAGGTGAAAAGCTGAGACTTAACAAAATGGCAAATTTTGAAACATCTTTAATAAAAAGTGTTGGTAGAAGATCAGTGGTTTTCATCCAAAGAACAAGATTTGCTCTAGCTAAACAAGCTTTGAATCACTATTTCAAAGTGTTGTTTTAATTTGCTTTGAAATGGGAAATGAGAATGAGTCTGTCATTATTATTTTAATGTTGTTAATTTGGTCATCCTGATAATGAGAATTACAATTTCATTGAAATCAATATTTTCCCAAGGAGTGGAAGAGCACGTTCTGACTACAAATATTTGCAAGAAGTGAAAATTTGAAAAATGAAACATAGGCATTATTATAAGTCCCAGCACTCTGAGTGCAGCTCCTTGTGATGGTTGCAAGTGGAGGGGGACATTTCTGTGAAATGTGAAAGCAAGGAGGAAGCAGGAGAGTGAGAATTTCCGTAGGATGTTGTTGTACAGAAAGGCTCAGAGCGCGCTCCATCTCTCGCATGTATTTTTCACACGAACCTAGTGCAGGATTTCTGTGACACATCACTTAGAAATGAATGCTTGGTGCAACGACATTGTGGGCAGGTGGGGATCTGCTCTGTTCCAATATATTTCCTATATGGTTGCTTCTAAACTTATCACTACAATCTCTCAGCATCTCCCATGTATTAACCAACATAAATAGCTTCTGTTATACATCTGTTCTGTCATTCTCTCCCCAGCAGAAAGGAGCAAGTGCAGGGGTGTATTTTGTTTTTGTAGAGGTTTTGGTTTGTTTATTTCAGTTTTGTTTTGGGAAGGAGTAGGGGAAATTTGTCTGGAGGGTTGGGGTTTTTTTTTTCCCCCAGAGCATGTTTGTTTTAAGTGCATATGCCACTACGTATTTATCATAAAAAAAAACGTAAGATCAAAACTGTAGACACATCACTCAGCACAGCAGGTGGTGAGGTTTGCAGCGGCTCCTTGCTCTTGTAAATGTGTGTTTCTCAGTCTCAGACCAGCCCCCAGGGAACTTCAGACAAAAATTTGCTTTTGAAGGAAAGTGGTGTCCTTTTTAAGGACAGACTTCCTAGCCAGAACTTTTCATCAGGTTTTTTAAGTATGTTGGTCACAGCCTACCGAGCACTTTGAAGGTACACTGTGAATTTGGTGACCTGTGGATGGCCAAGACAGAGTGTAGCTGTGGGTTATGTGCTCATAACCTCTTCTCCCGAGGAATGGGGCTAGAATTATAGAATGGTTTGGGTTGGAAGGGACCTTTAAAGGTCATCTAGTCCAACCCCCCTGCAGTGAGCAGGGCCATCTTCAACTACATCAGGTTGCTCAGAGCCCCGTCCAACCTGACCTGGAGTGTTTCCAGGGATGGGACTGCTGGGCGTGAGGTCAGCTGATGTCCTTGAAGCTCTGAAGCCTTCATGTCTGCATGTAGACAGGATGAGTGTGACAAAGGCCAGGCAGTAACCAGTTGTGTAGAGTCCCAGCCAGAGCCAGTGGCAGTCTGTGTTATGCCTTTGGATGCTGCTACATGAGTATGAGCAAGGAATCCATCCCTCCTAAGCCATAAATTGAATTACTCAACTGTAGGTACATAGCTGCAACCAAAGGAGGCTGTGAGCTCTTGGACATTTTCTACTGGAGTGTGTGGTCCCCCTTCTGCACTGTCTCTGACCAGCGGTCCCACTGGATGTGGTTCAGTCGCTACCATGTGGACTAATTTGTCCTGGTTGAGGTGAGATGGTCCCTGTTGTTGCGCTTAAAGTCTGTGCTTTCAAAGTACTGGCTGATACACAGCAGAGTCGGGGAGAAGCAACATTTTGGAGTTGTGAATAGTTTCATGCACATAGTAATGGGCAGAAACCAGTGAAGTCTGAAACAAGTCATAAACCATTAGGCTTTGCAAAGTGCCAACTTAACTTCAGAAAACAGTCATGAAATTGCAAAAGCACTCATTAAATGTGAAATACAGACCCAGAAAGGAGATTCTCAGAGCAAGCATCAGAGGTAATAAATATCCTGCAGCCAATAGCAAGAGCCTGCAGCAAGAGAAATGTGAAGTAAATATGACTCACATTGTACCATTTTTCAGAAAATTAATTTGATAAATTGTCTTCAGATCTTAAAATAACCCCAGTGTGTAGCAGCTGTGGAGAGTGGGACCTTGCTAACATCCAGCACGTTGATGCCATTCCTCACTCAGGATGGCCCCGAGGCCTTTGAGAATGAGACCGATGGGATGTCTGGGCTTCCCGACTTCCTCAGCAGCAAAACGAGGCATCTGGATTTTTCATCTGCCCCATCATTTTCTACACAAAATAAATTACTTGATAGTTATGAAAAGGATGAAAAAGCAAGGAGCAAAATATGTATTTTTGTTGTCAGCTTCTCATCTTGATCTTCTGGTTTTTGTTATCTCAAAATGCATTGCTTCATATGGTTTGAGCCCAGAAGATACTTCCTCTCTATTGGAGACTATTATATTTAATCCAGTTACTCTTCCTGTGACTCAGAAAACTTCTGTTTGGCTAAAATTAAATACATTTGGCTAAAATATATCTTCCAGAAAGGCATTTATTCTTCCTGCAAAGATACTGTGAGATAGAATATACCAGGAGTTAAAATATACATCGTTTCTGTCAGCTAAGTGACTATAGGAGTCTTGTCCCCACCGGAGCTGGACGGGAGGATAGCCATCACACAGTTTCATCCAGTAAATACAACCATCCTTTGTGCTCTGCCAGGGAAAAATCAGACAGGCATCTCCAAAAGTAAACCCAGCTTCATGGGGGCTCTCTTTATACTGCGTTGTGGAAACAAAACATACGTGGTTTGGATTCAAATCAAGACACACAATGAGTAGAAGGGAAATGTATAGTCATATGATTACATGACAGAGTATCATGTCGTGATACCTGGACAACACATTTTAAATTGCTTATTAGAATCTACATGATTGAGAACAGAGCTGGAGATGACCTGGTCAGCCTGCACTGGAAGTGAAATGATGAACGAAGCTTTTATTACAGCCTTCGTCTGGGAGAAAGCCAGACTTGAGAGGGGACATTTCGAGAGCATGAGCAGGGATGGCTGAGCAGGAGGAGATTCTGTGCTGGTCTGTTCAAGGTGTCACAGCGGAGCACTGCTGGGAGTTGGTTGGGCCATACTTGTGTCGCTTAAGAACTATGGATGTTTATTGTGTGCAGGGAGACATGGTGCAAGATGCGATCCACCCTTCAGCTGGCTTGGGATAAAGAGTTAGATGGGTCTTAACTTGCCTGCAAAGCCCAGACCTGGAAGGAGTGCAGGTGCAGTGGCACGTGCCGAGCAGTGACCCCTGCCCGGGGGGGACGTGAACATGCTGCTTAGGGAGGTTTGCTCGCAGAGATGATGAATGAATGCACTCCGAGGTGGGAAGGAGAGATACAAATGCTGGCTGCTATCCAGTTAATAGATACCATCTGTTATTTATAGGCATCTTGTGGACATCGTTATTTGTTTTTAGTGACATGGAAACAGTGCGCTCTGGATGATCTATATAGCGTGTAGCTGGGCTTGTATTTCACTGCACTCCTTTGCAGGCTTTCTGTTACACTCAGTCAGAGCGGTTTGTCTGCGGAAGAGCAAGTACGGTATTTATTATGTACCTGTAATTAATGCTGAACGTCGTCTTCTACTATTTTTCCTGTTTATTTACATTTCTTTTTAGATCAATTGAAAAAAATCGCAGGAGACTTCAGCCATAGAGCTGGTGGAAATAACAGCAAAATTGCTCCACAGGTTGTTGAGGGTTTTCTTTCCTAAACTAGCCTCTAGAGATTTTGAAAAATAGCAGCACTTTTAAATTTCATCAAGATGTTCCTAGTACTGAAAGATTTTATCTATCTTTAGACAAGATCTAAATCAGAAATTGGTTAGGACAAAAATTTTCTTTTTTTTAGTGAGAGATTCTATTTGAGTTGTTTCAAGGGAATTATTTCTGTTCTGTCCTGTGTTAACTTACACTTGCAGGGTACTTATCTGCTAAAAATTTAGAATTAGGGAAATTAGAACCAGCTGCATTTAGCAATTAGAAGGATTTTAATTCCTTCCTGAAGTGAAGGCTGAGCCTCGGTGTTTATTTTGGCAACTTATCTTGATTTCAGTAGGCATCTTCTCTGACACTCCAGGCATCTGCCTGTCTTTTTGGCCTGATGCATAGGTCTGGTGCCATCCTTGCGGTACCCATCATGACCTGAAATGGGACTTGTCGTGGACAGTCACTGGAGAGATGTGCAAGCTCTCCCAAGGGTGGAGTTTCCTCACAAGGAATGAGGAAAGATTTGTGCTTTTTTATTTTTATTGACTATTTGCACAGGAAGGTCTGGGGGTGATGGCGCAGAGCTTGCTGGCAGGGTTTGCTAAAGCCTCTCTGGGGACATGGGAGACGGTGTGCTTGCTCCTGCAGACCAGGCTGCTGACCGTCAGCTGGATTCACTGTCCAGTCTCAAGGCAAAGGGCATATTTTAGCCATGAAGGAAGCAGAAGTTTGTCATTTCCTTGGGGAGTACATGGAACCTGCAGCACATTCTGAGGCTGCCTTGGGGGGCAAGGCAGCCAAACCAGCCTGGGAGCAAGGTTGGTTCAGCATCCCTGCTACTCCTGCTCCAATGCAGGGTGAATCTGGGAGGCTTGGAGGCTCGTCCATGGGGACAAAGCTCAGGACCATTTATTTGTGGCAGTTTGCTTGAACTGGTGAGCTGAGGTTGGACTTTAAGAATAAAAGTAAGAAATTAGTATCTCAACTTCTGGAAAATTCTTCTTTCCTTTCAAAAGCGTACCAAATGATTTTGCAATAATCTCTACCTGGCAGAGTTAATTATGTCCAGGGAGAGGGAATTCAGGTCACAGGGTAACAGCAGTACTTGCAAATCACCAGGAACTGATGACCACACTTCTTTCTGAAACGCAGTTAACCAGGGAAAGTGACTCACCATAGGAGCAGCTTGACAAATTGCACAATATCTAACTAAACAGTCCCCTTTGGAGCTTGCGCACTTCCATGGCAACCAAAATGTGGCAGCCAGGGGAAAATGGAAATTCTTTTAAAACAGTCATCCTCGCTATCCTCTTTTTCGTTTGGAAGAATGCTGAAGGATACAGAGGACTCAGAGGAAGGAAATAACCAACAGAGGGAATATTGTTGGGAAAAGGCAATTTCATCTGTAAAGGAAAAACTAATCTTTTGGATTTCCATGCTCTGCCATCTGAAAATTTCTGAATGCTGCAGAGGTAATGAATGTTTCCTCTACCAATCTGTAAGCCACTTCCTCAGGATGGTTTCCCCATCAGGCATGTCTAGTGACTCTTCCACAGCTCTGACTTCAGGCCTTTACCATTGAGGTTGCTGGGGGACAGCAAGATATTTGCTGAAAGTCCCCCAGCTGAGTGACAGATTTAAAAATCATTCCACCAGCTGTGTTTAAAATAAGAAGCGATACACTTGATGCAGAAGCAAATTTATTACTCTAAAAATATATTTGTGATCTCTTTCTTTAGGAGTAAATAAATGCCTCTCGTATTTTTGATTGAAAACAAAGTCAAAAATAGCAGGGGAGAAAGTGCATTGCCCAGTTTTTTAATGTATTGGCAAGTTTTATTAGGACATCTCTGATGTGGAAATGGCATGTGCTGCTTGTGTTTCTAATGCTGTGCACTGGCTCAGGATCGTGAGCAGCACTGAGATTTATAGGGGTGCCTCAGAGCCTTGTCGCCTTCTCTGTGACTTTGGCAGGAGACCCTCTGAAGCTCCAGGCACTCCCTGTTAGACTGTGCTCTGACTTGCCAATTTTCAGTCACTACAAGAAATACACTTTCTCTTTTCATTTTCTTCCCTCTTGATAACTTGTTATCCCCGAGCAGTCGGCTCAGCTGCGGTCTGACATCCTCCGAGCTGCAGTCAGCAATGCGCATGGTTGCGTCTTCCTGATAGCTAGGTCGATTGCCAAGTGTTTTTGTCAAAGAATAAGGGTTGTGAGGAGCTGAATGACCTCCATCTCCCTGAAGTGCTGTCCTCAGCAAGGTCGCCTGTCACACGCCGCTTTAACGTTGGCACTCCAGAAAAATATCGTAGCTAAGATGGGAAGCCTTGAGCGTGTTTTCACAGGGAAGCCCTGCTTAAATAACTCTTCCATATGCTGTACATCACTTTTATCAGCACTAAGATACCATGTGTGCACTGTCTGGATACACAGTTGAATGAGCATTGAACTCCTCAATTCAAATTGTTCTGGCTCTCAACACACAGAACATCCTCAGCTGCTCCTTGCTGATTTAATTTCCAGAGCTGGCCAAAACCTCATGTCCTTCCACTGGGAGGCTCAGAGTACTTCTCTCTGGGATTTATTGTACCTGTTCTGCTTTTGTCCCAGATTTCATCCCAACTGCTTGTCCTGGTAACCAGGGAAGCATCATACCCTCTTTTCACAAGAATTTCAGGAAAGCGTACATACAGCAGGCTATGTCCATTGTAATAACCCAAAACAGTGAGCAGGCAAAGACAAATTTATTGAAATATGACAGAGGTGCTAGGCTGCTCACTGTGAAAAGCTTGATGAAGCCGAGTAATTGGGAAGAGCAAAATGTGGGTCATGCTAAGAAACAGGGGCAAAAGCCTTGCTATGCTTGGATGGGGTCTGGAGTTGGAGAAGGCAGAACATGGAGTCACCTCTGAAGTGCTCCATGATGGTGTCTTGTTCTCCCTTCCATTTTCTCTTGGAACAAAGGAGCCAAGTGGCAGCTGGGGCCACCTGATTCATATCATCACATGGCAGGAAAGGGCATACAGCTCGTGTACACACCCCTTTCTTTAAGGAGTAACATATTTTATGGCATTCCATCTATTTAATAAAATCGTCCAGTAATTCTGATTAATGCCTACCCAGAAGAGTTGCTTGTTACCCTTAGATCCAAAGGCTAAGCAGCAATAATCCAATCATGGGAATCATAACTTACTACTTTGATCTTCAGATAAAAGAGCCTATAAAAGTGCAAAAGTGTTACATCACCATTATTTGGGCAACTTCAAAGCATGTTATATACTCTAATGAATTCTTCCAACGCAGTCTGATGATAAGTAATAGGGGACAAACATGTGAACAGAGGAGTAGAAAGGAAGAGGGTAGAAGATGAGTCCTCATAAGGTGAAAGGGAAAAGCAGTAAAAATAAGTACCTGTACACCGTGAATAGGTAGGAGATGTGAAGAGGGGTCCACGAGGGCCCAGCTGCAGGAGTCAAGCACATGGGATGCTCTCCCATAGGAGGAATTTTATCTCTGATTTCTTGAAGCTCTCAATAAGAAGCAAGATCTCAGGCTACAGAGTGGCAAACAGAGGCAGGGGGCGGCTTTTCATCTCAGCAGTGCCTCCAAAGCCTTCAAAAATAAAAAAAAAACATCATCAAATGGATCTTAGCAGGTGAAACAGGCGAAACAGAAACACTGAACATGTTTTCCCTTCACAGTTTGGGAGTTTTAATGTTAAGAGACAGGCACTCCTGTGCACATAAAGCTCTTCTGAAAAACACTGGCTGAGGACACCAGACCCATTCCTCACCATTTCTACGAGGGATACAGTATGCCCTGGTGGAAAAAAGAAAGGCTTAAAACTGAAAATAGAGAAAATGTAACATGTACAGTCTTGGTGAGGGATCTCATTTTAAATTAGAAATTAGAGCGAAAAAGAAGGGAGTATTTTGGAATATTGCTTGTAGTGAAAGTCTTCCAGTGCAGAAAATACTCTCCTCCAAGAAAAGGCCTTTCTCTCATCAGACTGGGAAATCTGACAAAAGACAGATGAAAAAACAGAGCATAAAGAACCAAGGCAAGGCACCCTGGAAGAAGTCTGAACTAGGTTATCGTAACATTGCCCAGAAGTCTCAGAAATGGAGCTCTAAATTGTGAACCCATGTAGATGGCTAAAGAGGATCTAGGAAAAATGAAGACTTGGTAGCATATAATGAAAAATATATTAAATCTTTGGTGGAAATAAAAGCTTTTTCATCAAGCAGACTTCGAAGAAGAGACTGAGGGAGAGCATATGAAATCTAGGAACAGAGCAAAGGATATTAGCACAACAAGCCATTGTTTAAAAAGAAGGATCAATGCTGTTAAATTTGGGGCCACCTGAGGTTGAGGAAGTTCCCGAGTAATGAATCTCCTGTGGTTCTCCAGCCAGTGCTTCTGACAAAATTTTATGCTTGTCACCTTGAGAGTTTTTCTCAGCAAAGCAAACAAATGTCAGCGAAGTGAGAAAAATACGTGAAGAGCCTTTTTCACAGCAAAATTTTTGCTCAAAGGCATAATGAGAGTCGGCTTTTTTTTCCTTGTCGCAAAAGCTGGCAAAACTGCAGAAGAGGGATGACTTTGCCTTTCACCAGAGCTGCTGAGCAGCCCGAACCAGGTGTTTCCCAGCAAACCTCTATCTAAACATTGATGTCTTACATGCTTTAACTTGGTCAGCCCTGAATTGGTCAGGCAGTTGGACTAGATGATCATTATAGGTGCCTTCCAACTGAAAATAATCTAGTCTAGACTAAACTACACTGGTTTGCAACATGGAGAGGCACACTGTGCCTGTATGTAAGAGGATGACAGTGTATTTCTCTGGATCTATCTGTTCTGCCTTTCAACCACACTCATATTTTCTTAGGGTTCCACCTCATGCCTCTATCCTAGCCGTTTCTTTACAATGGTGTGTTTTGGTTTTTATTTTAGAAGCCCTCTGGAAGAGTTAGGTGTACTAGTCTGAACTTTTAGGGATAAGCATCTCATCTCAGCAGCTAGTTCTGACTGCTCAGGCATGGTGGCTCCCTCAAGTGAAGGGCATACCTCAGTTCTGCAGTTCTTCTCTGTAGGAGCATTTTTATACCATAGGTGGTACATGAGTGCTGCTGAAGTTGAGGGGGGCTGGTTGTTCCTGTCAGTTCATGCTTGCTTGGCATCTAGTGCTTCCAATACCATACCTTGCTAGTTGAGTGGGTGAGTTGTGTTGGTTGCATGTCAGCAGGCCATTTTGTGGCCATTGAGGACCACAGGAGGGCACAACCTGCAGACTGCTATTAAGTCCATAAATTACCCCCTGCAGAGCTGGGCCCATTTGATGCTGCCTCTGCCTGCTGGGAGGGGAAGTGAGCAAAGCAGCAGCTCAGAGGTAAATTCCACCTGGTGACCAATGCTTTAGGCCACCCACCCAGGTGAAATTTGTAAATGTGATTCATCTTCTCCCACAGCTGGGAACAGAATTAGGGAGATGAATTAAGCTATTCTGGATCCCATAAAGTGACAGAGCTTCCCAAGGAACTAAAAAGACTGCTCCTGGATGCTAGTCCTCTGCTTAGGCTGTTAGGTACCTCTTGCCTGTCAAAATGTAAAGTGAATGTCTTGAAAACAGCACGTAGCTGCTCCGTGTGGTCATGCTTATACTTAGCACTGCAGCAATCCAAGCTCCAATGACTGGAGAACCACAAGTGGCATGATGCATTTCTGACTAAGCAGAAAAACTCGTTTTAGAAAGAGGTTTTGCCCATTAAAGGGAAACGGAAGGAAAAAATGCCAACATATTCTGCAAAAGAAGAAATGAAACGGTAGGAGAGGGACCATATACTGCTGTCCAAGGCCATTAGCTTAGGCAGAAAGACACAGTAAATAAATTGTGACTTATAATTAAAGCCTCACAGATATACATCCTCATGCTGAATCTGGGAGATTCTGCTTATTTGCAGACAATATGTTCAGTCATTGCAATATTTAGACAGCAAGTGACCCCAAGGCCCCTTCATAAAAGGACTTCTGCTGGGGTTCTGAAATTCATGTTGTCTCCTTCTATGGTGTTGGCTTTGGGGGTCAAATGAGCTGGCACGGTTTGCCTGAAAACACAAGAAAGAGCAGATCTCCAGCTCATATACAAAAGTTAAGAAGCTTTCCAATTTTTTCCTTTTTTTTTATTGAAACCAGAGTTCAAAAAGGGAAAGCGGGAGAGAGACAGCATGGGACTCCCAGTACCTGTGCACTCTCAGCTTTCTTACCCTGTCTCACTGCGTTATGTTCCCCAATGGAAGTCAAAATATGCAGCTGTTACCTTTGTAGGAAAGTTGTGAGGGGAGCTGAAAAAGGAATTTGTACTGCTGGGAGAGGTAAATCAGAATGTCAGTAGAAAACATTTACTTCTGCATTTGTAAGGACTCTCTTGACAGTCCGTGTTAAAGCCCAGTGCTGCAGTCGGGACTCCAGACTGTTGTAGCAGGAGGCAGGATTCAATAATACGTAAATGCAAACTAATAATGGCAAGAAAATTAATAATACATCATGGACAGAGAAACATGCTTTATAATCACTCCAATTTCATGACAAACAGTTGGTGGCTCATTCAAAACTACCCGTGGCATAGCAGAGCGTCAGAGGATATGCTTTGCAGCATGTGTGTGATGGATGTCCCCAGAGCTGTTCGCAGCTCCACAACCCCACGCTCCTCTATCTATGACGATTCACAGACTTTTAAAGCAAATCCAGGGTTCATGTCAAGGTCGGAGATAAAACAGTGCGACCAATCGTGCCAGATGGTCTGTGACACACAGAAAAAGCAAAGCTCATTTACATCGACAGAGTTTAATGTTGAAAATTTATTTAAAATAAGAGCAAAACGGAAGAAAACATTTGCAACTAATCCACTACCAAGTCAGCCTTCAGATACAGCCATGAAATGATCTGGAGTTAGCAGAGTAGTGTCAGAGAGCAGAGGATCTGTGTGGGTAGAAGACCAAAAGTGGATTTGACCCACAATCAGTACAACAAGCATAGAAGAGCTTTTCTTTCAACAGTTTTACATAAATTCATTCAGTGACAAATATGTCAGTTGACTAAGTGAGCCTTTATTAGAATCGAATTTAACAGCAAATCTGGGAAATCCTCCCGAAGCATGTATGGCTTTAGAATCCCAGATTTGCGCTTCTAATTAAAATGCTGTCAGTTTAGGTGTAATTCTCCACAAGAAAAGGATTTGGTGAGGGGGAAGGGAGAACTGGGAGATAGCTGAGGTGCTGCTTGAGCATTTTTCCAGTGAGGTTTACTTTGTATATTTTCTGATTATCTTGTTAATGTTTTTCACAAAAACGTGTGATGCTGTTCTAACGAGATGGCAAAGCAGAGACAAACTCCTGTCAGCTTTTCCTACCTACCGTGTGGGATAAGATCAAAGAGCAAATTGTTTGATCAAGGATTGTGTTTTGTTTTAAGAAATAACAGATTATAGCTGTATGATTTGCTTTTTTTTCTGTGAAGAATCCGCCAACGCTAAGGCTAGAACATAAAAAAATATCATGTAATGGGAACAAAGGGAATTTACAATTTTTTTTCTGTTTTCTACTGGTGAAATGCAATTGCTTTTGCTAGGAAAGGTAAAAAAAGTCATCTAAGTGAGAAAATAAAAATTATTAATTTCAGCTTGATCATCTGCACTTTTTCCATTAGACAGATATAAAATACCACGTTCCAGAATTATCTTTTAAATTATATATGTGGTAGGTAAGGGTTTAATGTATTATAAAAGCAAAAAGAAAATTCTCTGTAATGAGAAAGCAGAAGTTGTTTTCCATGTTAGAATTATACCTTTTAGCCTTTCAGAAATGAAACATGGAGTAATAGAAAAATGCGAAGCTTGGATGGACCCAAACCAACTATTTTCGGGACGCTAGTTTTAGGGGACATTTGTGACCGTTATGTTTTCATTCCAATTGAGAATATTAAGGTTTTATTTACAATTTCAGAATTTTCCACAGCAGTAGAATTCTGGTTCCTAGCCAGCTCTCATTTTAAGTAGATTGTGCAGAGTATTTCATGCTTACTCCTGCAAGGGTAATGTTGGAAAGGAGCGCACCGTTCTTTCTACTGTTCTGTGGGGGGTAGGCAGGACCCCAAGTCAGGGAAAGGATGGGATGAGTGATTTTAACCAGCACAGGCAGGGCTAGAAGAAGAAATGAAGAGATCTTAATTTGGATTGTGTAAGAAAGAAGAGTGTAGATGCAGAAGGAATATTATAAGTTGAAAAATGTGCAGTCTAGCCTATCTAGCGATTTCATCCCTTTCCGCATCCCCGAATTAGCCATTCACTAAAGCCTCTTTCACTGTTATCCTTGCTTGTTTTATTCTGATTTTTTTTAGATCCTGGTATTCACAAGTATTACTGTATGTGAATAATTCCAGAGGTCAAGCAGACAAATCCAAACATCCAAACCTTAGCATATCTTTACAGTACTAACCAATGTGCTCCATCTCACCTTAGCTCTGTGAGGACTGAGTCACTAACTCGTTTCCACACAGCAGAGAGCTGATTGCCTTCATGTTATGCTTGAACGGGTTTGGGGACATGTAAATTCTCAGTGCAAGAGGATTTAAAGCCCATGCTGCCCATTAGTGAAGAGAAATGAACTTTGCTAGGGCTCAAGCCACAGAACATTTTTTAGTCAAGCGGAAGGTAATTTTCTGTTATCTAGCTGTGGAATGAGATTTTCAAAACCCCAAAGTGACTTAAAAGTACAAGGTATATCTAGTTCTCTGTGACTGCTTTTACTAGAGCATAAACATAACTCTTACGTCCCACTGGCTTTTTACCAGGCTTTTAGCTCCCAAGTATTGAAGTCACTTCTAGAAATGGGATATTATCTCCTAAATTACAAAGGCACTTTGGCAAATATGTCCCATGATGGTGCCACTGCTGCTTTCCTGCTTGGTCTACAGAAGTAACAGAACAAGATCGTAATGGATATTGTCTTTCCAACCACTCTCTTCTGGTAAGCAGGAACAGGCATTGGCTCAAAATCTGAACAGGCAGCATGGTTATCCAGAGAAATCTAACTGGTGTGTAATGTGCGTTCACTGCTATTGAGCTGTAGGGATGTCACATGGGATCTCATCTGCTTGTGTGATGTTTCATCATGACTATTACTATATTTTTTTATTGTCTTGCACTAGCCTCCACAAGCCTTCATCGCTGGCCAGCACTCCCTTGTGTTAGATGCTGCACAACCATGCAGTGAAAGGTTGATGTCCTGTCAAGCCCATATGCTGTTTTCTCCACTGTGTGTTTACAGCAGTTTAGATTCACAGCTTCCAGGTCCAAGTCAGCCTAGTAATGAGGGAAAACATTGCCCATTAACAGTGTCTGCAACAAACATCACACACATGAAGGCCTAGCCGTGCTGGCGGTCATAGCAAGCTGTTTGTCTCCTTTCCACCACTGTCTTTGAGAGTGAGCGCTCGCCTCCTCACAGCATCTCAGGTGATGAGGAGAAATGACCAGCGCCAGCAGCAGACACCGCCTGGGTGGGACTGGTGCATGATACAGATGTGCCTCCTGTCCCATCTGGCTCCCATGGGAAAGAAGCTACTGCTCCCTCTCCCTCTTTCCCCAGCTCTTCTTGTTACCTCCCAGTCGCAATACCCCGTAGTTACTTTTTCACACTGTCAGTGCCAGGTGCGGAGCCGGGAAGCATAAGCCATCTGCAGCTGACAGCAGGCAGCCCCCATGGGATAAGCCAGTAATGAATATCACCAGGATGTCGAGGGTCTAGAGGCAGGAATCCGGCTGACTGCCGCTGAAGGGATTGAAACAAGTTGCAGAAATATACCCAGCTTCGTCAGGAAGAAAAGGCTGTATAATTTGCAGCTGGAGATGAATGTGATTATTTGCCATGCAAATGGATTTTGCCAGCTCAAAGTGGCCTTCATCAGCAGAGATTGTTGTATTTGACATTATCCGGTTAATTTTTGTTTAATGCCTCTGTGCCTCTGCTGAGTGCTTCCTTCCCTGAGCACACATCATCCAGACTAATTAAAGACAGGTACTTTTTTCCTCTTCCCATCAATCTGAAGACATGTGAGCTGAATCCACAGCTGCCTTCCTCCTCGATCCCTCTCCAAATACGAAACAAAAGGTAAAGTCATTTGCACTGACAGTCTTGCAGGCTGGGTATTCTTCACAGGTGGGAAGCGTGATGGTCACATTAATCTCACCTAACTTTAGCTACTTAAAGATTAGCTGTTTAGTCCAACCTAGTCATTCCGGTTCCTTCAAAATTCAATAGAGAGGGAGGTCTGCAGAGGAAGCTTCCCCCAGCCTGAAACAGATGGAGTAAGTCATCCCTGGAGGTCCCTATTCATCTCCAGAGGTTGTTTGGCAAGTATATCTCTGTTAGAGAGTTAAAGACACGGTAGAAGAACAGTGCTCATCTGCCTGCCTTTCCCACAGCATCCAGCACTCCCACAGCAAACCTCTGATCCCCTTCTCTGGCTGGCAGTGATGGGGAGGCATAAAAAGAAAATAATCTCGGGTGTGGGACCATCAGTCTGTTCAGCGATGTTGCTGCAGTTGCTAGCAAAGGAGGAGGTTTGCGTGAGACCCTGCAGGGTGGGGTAACCAGCATATAGCTTATGGTTGGAAATGATGCCCGAAAAAATCTTCTTTGTCATACTTTTCTTGCTTTTCAAGATGTGGATGATTAAGAAAAGAAATCCTTCAAAGTCATTCACTGAGCTTCAGTTTATGGGGAGATGGACTTTGCTGCTGGTTTCAGAAAAGCCCATGGAAGCAGATACCAGGGGAGAGGGCAGAGTCTTTGCTCCAAAATGTGGTCCCTGTGCAGAGGAAGGGGCAACCCATCTCTAACTGTAGAATTCTTTTCAGTCACATCTGTAAAATACACTGCTTGTCCTTTCTGTCACTGTAATCCGTTAAAGTCATGCTTCCCACAGTTTCTCACTGCCATGGGTGAAAGCTGCTGTGATCATTCTCCAGGAGCATGAGGCTGACAGCGCATGTGGTGGGCTGGGTCTTACTTCCACATATTAAAACATGTTCTCTCCACTCTGCCCCGTGTGTTGTGTGTGTGGGAGCTCAGTCGCTGTGCAAAGGTGGTGCCTGCTTTCTGCTGGGAAGTGATCTCAAAGAGTTTTGACTAAAGAGATTTCAGGGTGGGTTGAGCTAAATGGGGAGATGATGTGATGCCTGCAGGAGCAGTTCCCCTCATATCAGCAGCATTTAAAACCAGGCTGGACAATCTGGAAGGGTATCACCTAGGTAAGTCATGCAGCTGGTGAGCTACATGGGTTTAGTCTCTTTCCAGCTCTGATTTTGGTGAATAGCAGGGTGTGTTTTTTCCCTCAGTGGAGCTGATGGAGATTGCAGGTTGGTTTGTCAAGTTATGTTAAACCACAGCAAACCATAGCAGCTGGAACCAAGGCTTCATGCAGACCCGGACACAGCATGGCATGCACTGTCACAAGCTGATCCAATGCCTTTAGCTGGACTTTGATATCTCTGTTAGCATCCAGTAAACCATATTTCTGTGAAGTGTCTCAGGTCAGCAGAAAAGCAACTCTGAGACATGGTCCCCCGTGGAGAAATAAACAGTGTTTCTCACGAGCAGGTCCTTCCTATTCAGACTGGTTTTATAAAATAGCATTGTAAGTTACCCTCTGTCTGGGACAGTGCTCTGCATCTAAAAAAGGAGCATATAAATAATTTAGACAGAATGCATGAATTCTGATATCACTCTAAAATTATCTTGCACTCCTAAAAATTATTTGAAAATATTTTAATATAAATTAATGCCTGCTTGACTTATTTGCCTCTTTAGCTATCCAATGGTTACAGATAATTGGCTGTTTGATTGCAATGAGTGCAAAATACCTAGATTTTAACTCATTATTATGAACATCTTGTCTAACCATCTGTTGAATACAAAACAGAGAATGTCAGTAGGCAAATTATTCATTAAGGCCATAGCTCCTCTCTGAGCTGCCGTATGTCTTACAGAAAACCACAGAGTTTTGGTTTTTAAACCTCAGGTGATGGAGGAGCTGACCTAGACCCAACTGGTCTGTATATCTGGTCTGGCTCCGTGCTGGTGCCCCTTCCCACTGTGGGTACATGTCACAACAGAGAGTTCGCCAGAGCTGCTGTTTGGATGGGCAGTGCCCCACCCAGCTAAACCTTCCTCGTAGTTGTCTCCATGTCTTATTATCAGTATTATTATATACTCTGAAAGGAATTGAAAATCACAGCAAATTCAATCAGTTTCTTGCTGATATTTTTTCACTGTGAAATTTTATCCTCCCTCCAATTACACTGACACCTTGAAAAGCAGATTAAGAACTGAGACAGACCTTTGGCTTCCGTGGAAGTGGCTGGAGAATGTGTCTTTGGGTAAATACCCAGGTAAATGGTGGGCCTGCAAGACCAAGCTGCACATTTTGGACCTTCACACCCCTTCTGTCTGACTCTCCTCTCTGTGTGCAGGTCTCTCTCCGGCCGCATAGTTGGTGGCGTCTGGTGGTTCTTCACCTTGATCATCATATCCTCCTACACAGCTAACCTGGCTGCCTTCCTCACCGTGGAAAGGATGGTTTCTCCCATCGAGAGTGCAGAGGACTTGGCCAAGCAGACGGAAATTGCCTATGGGACCCTGGAAGCTGGCTCCACTAAAGAATTTTTCAGGGTAAAAAAGAAACTTTAATGCACACATTTTGATTATCCTCTTGTTTGACAATTCCTCCAGGCCCCTCCTCTCTCATCCTCAGCTCAGGTCTGGTTTTTTTTCTCTTGCTTCCTTACCACCTTAGGACCTGCTGAGCCTGTCTTTAGAACAGCAAAAATTCAGTTTTCCCTGCACTGCTCAGAAGGCTGGCGGTGTCCCCAGTACCTGTGATATTCTGCGATTATAACTACAAATACAGAATATCCATGTGCTTCCCCATGTTACGGAGGAGTTACTCTGAGCAGCTCCAAAAGAAACTATCTCCTGATTTCCAGCTTGGTTTGCCCTGGTTTGATCAGCAACATCATTTGCCATACACAAATATCCCACCCTTATTGCAGCAGAAGTTGGGTTGATCTGGGCCCTGGTGTAGAAATGGCAGGAGGTTCATTAACACTCCTGTTACACCTTCCTTGGTCCAGCGGGTATGTGGGCATGTGTTCAGTGCAAGCTGCAAGTCTCAGCTGGCACCCAAACCTCTGTTAACGTTTCTGTTGGGTTTCTGCTGTCCTACGCAGCGATCCAAAATAGCAGTGTTTGAGAAGATGTGGACATATATGAAGTCAGCCGAACCCTCCGTTTTTGTGAGGACGACGGAAGAAGGGATGATCCGGGTGAGGAAGTCGAAAGGGAAGTATGCCTACCTCTTGGAGTCCACGATGAATGAGTACATCGAGCAGCGGAAGCCCTGTGACACCATGAAGGTGGGAGGTAACTTGGACTCCAAAGGCTATGGTATTGCAACACCAAAAGGGTCTGCACTGAGGTAAGTAGCCTGGATTTGCTTTCTTTTGCCAAACAAGCCAGCAAATCAATGTATGCACACAGTTCAATCTCCATTGCCATGTTAATCACAAAAGCTTGGGGCATGGAGGTGGGGGAGGTAGAGGGAAAGAGATATGAAAACTCCTTGTGCTGTGCAGGGAAGTAAAATGCCCAGCTCCCATTGAGCAGCAACGGGAGCATCTAATTACTCAAGCCCTGCATTTGGAAACTGTATCCTGGCTGATCCACTTGCTGTGATTGTGTCTGCTGTATTAGGTGATGGCAGGGGGGCTGCTGTGGTGTAACCATTGGTTTCACAGAGCATTCTCCGGAAGGGACGCTCATCCTGTGCCATGCGAACTGCACAGCTTTGCAGAGTATGGTATTACCCTGGCTTGGTTCCATGCTTGCAGAGGGAGTTGTCTCCTAAAATGAAATGCTATTTGGGAGAGACAGGAATACAGTTTTGAAAAAGCCCTGCAAAAGGTGTGCATTTTCATTCACTGAGTCAGGTCAGATCCTGGCAAGTGCCAAATTTATGGCAAGTTCAAAGAAGGATAAACCCCGCTTTTTTGAGCCCAGACCTGCAGCTGTCACACGCCTTTGCTTACTGTCACATGAAATATCCTCAGAGACCTTCCTTTAATAAGGAGAACCCTTAAAAAGTTTCGATCTGAGTTAGTAGCAGAGCTTGGGCGCTGCACACAGCCATACTCCAGGACATGAGCTGGACCCCTGCAAAGTGCATTGTGCAAACCAACCTGCTCAGAGCAGCTTTACCACAATCTGCAGACTGGGATGCTGATCAGAGTCATGCCAGAGGTGCAGTTCCTTTTGGCAGCAGCCATGTAAGCTCCTAATGTTACAATCATGAGGAATATGAGCTATAAGGTTTTAGTGGGACTAAGCCCTCAGAAGCCGTAGCTTTAAGTAATCTGATCCATGGTCCAATTCATTTAGTTATTTATTAAATATATTTTGATCAAAATATTTTTACCAAATTTATCTATATGGTCTGATACTTGCTTGCTTACACAACCCAATGCAGAGACATTTAATCCATGGTCTCTGGGTTACTAGAAACCAGCTGAGCTGATGCATTTGTCTGGTGTCAAAGCTCCCAAGCCAAATCCCAAAAAATCGAAGGTGTATCAACCGGTAGTAGATGAGGCCCAAGGATTTTGATTATTACATTTATTAGTCAGCTCAAATTGGTTTCAGCACTTTCCATATTAGCAATTGCTGGAGTTATCTTTAGAGAAGGTCATGAACGCAGTGCAGGTGGTCCAGAAGGCAGTCATTGCATCTGATGTGGTTCAGGCTCTGAAATGACTTGCGGCCCTCCAAAAGAAGGTGGATATATTCTCACAGCTGTGAGATGTTTTCTGTTCTGCTCTCTCCAGTGTTGGTTTTCTGTCTTGTAAACATGGAAATCAGGATACAGGGCTGATTCTATTTATTTATTTATTTAAACATCAATCTTGTATCCTAATTTTGATACTATGAAAACAAACAAACAGGAACATCCGACCTGTCTTGTTGGCATGTGAAGGAGCCATTGATCATACTTCTAAGAAAAACAAACAGCAAAAAAGAAAATTGCATCAATCATTTTAATTTTACAGCTCCAAACATCCCTCTGCTAGACATGATTCCAAACGTTCCTAACATTTCTTTCTGTTTCCTCTTTTTCATCCTGGCTGCATGTAGAACAAATTTCTTACGGGCCTAAAGGCAAAGGAGAAATGCTTGATTTTCCATCCAATGGTGTTTCTCTGGAACAGTTGCTGTCAGTTTTTGTCCCATTGTGTTTGTTTTGTTCCTGTTGTTTTAATTGTTTTAATATTAGTAGTACCCTACAGTCATCATGTAGTGTCTGTTTTCCCCTTGGGGTCCTGCATGTGAGCGATTACCCTGAGCAATGTGACATCCATGAGGCATCTGTGTACTGCAGTCAGCCTGTCTCTCGTTCAGGCTTCATCTTCACTCACTTCCATCCACGGAGTAGAAGCTCTGAGCCAGGCTTGGAGGTACATGTGAGCCAAGCCTCTCTTAAATCAGGTGTTGTTTAGAAGCTGGGCTGCCTTTTGATTTTTGCTGGGACCTGTCCCTTTTGGAGATAGACAGGTTTTCCTGCATGGGAGCTGATTAGCAAAGGGTCCTAGAGAGACGCTAATTGAGAGTTCACCATTGTTTTTCTTGCATCTACATGGAAACACAATGTCAGGATATTTCCACAGATGAATGAAAACAAGGCTGAAAATCCAGAAATAATTCTATGTGTTGTAGCAGGTGCAAACATCCCTCCCAGGCCGCCAGTGAGGTCTCTTGGGCTGTTAAAAGAGCTTGTTTCTTTCCTCCTGGATGAATCTGGCTTTGAGTATATTTTGGTATCTAGATGTTAAAATTCAGTTGCATTTAATCATGGCTGAGAAGGTCAATATTGAAAGGGCAGAAATTACACCTTTCAACACCACCTAGTTCAAGATGTCATGCTGTCTGACATGATACAGTCACGCAGCTTCAAAACCCATCCATGATGAGTTGGATGAGTGACCAAAAAGAGTGCAAATAGCCAAATTATCCATAACATAGGAAAGAAAACCCAAGAAATCCCATGTGAGTCTGGACTCAAGGAATAGGGAGGTTTTTGAGATGGAAATCTAGGAGGGCAGGTTCTTCAGAGCAGCCATCCTGGCATTAAAGCTCCTTAAAATACAAGTTGGTTTTCCTAGGGTCTGTGAATAAACACAAAATGTTCACTGTTGAAAATCCACCTCCTTTCAGGGCCCAGGCCTCTCAGTATTTCATCAAAATACTCTCAAAATGAAGTACAGCTTGTTCCGTCTACTCCCCACGAGCTGAAGAGAGAGACAATTAGCTGAAATGAAGCTTCCTAGGGAGGATAACACATAACGCTTAACACATGGCCCCAAAAATCATATGGCTGATATTGTGCTCAGGAAAACTGCAATGCATTTACTTTGTTAACACCTTGTACCCACACAGAAGATGTAACATCTTTTGGCTCATTAGTTAACTAATCTTTTGCAGATGGTTCAGACATTGAGTGCTAATTAACCTGTATTCTGTTTTGGAAGACAGAAATAATTATGATTTACTTAGACTAATTCTTTCTAGAGCTACACTAAAATGTTTCCAGTGGCTTTCAAGGCAACCAAAGTTAGACTGACCAGAATACTGTTACAGTAAAAAAGGGAAAATATTCAGCCATCTTCAAATCTACACCTTCGCCTTCTCTTGGACTGGTAGCAAGTTTGACTACATCTGGATTTTGCTTTTTGAAGGCTGGTTTCTGCCTGAAGGAGGCTCCCAGTCCTTGTGAAGGCTTCAGTGCTTGGATGGGATCCCAACAGGCAGAGCCATGGTGGGCTCGTGGAGGTCAGCACATCCCTCTTATTCACAGACAGGCTTCTTTAGAATTGCAAAGTAAGAAAACAGGCCCCTTGGTGAGCATTTCTTAGTGTGGTACAGAGTGCTACATGCTACGGTGGCACAGTTTGGGATTTGCAGGCTATCCTAAATCCAGATCATTGGTCTTGTTTCTAAATGGTAGTCTGTTCAGCATCCAGACTCATGCAATGTTTTCCACAAATGGGCAGATGCATCTATGAAACATTGCAGCCATGCAAAAGTCCTAGGTGTTCTGGAGCGTGTACATTTTAATGGTGCTGCAGGCATCCCATGACCTTTTGGTAACATGGCAATGATATCACGGGGCATACAGGGCCATTCATAGCTGACCATAATTGTCCAAAGGGAAGGAACTCACTTCCCAAAGCATGAGGGCCTTAAATTCCTAAGACACTGGGAGCTCTGGAACACACTTGAGGGAGGGAATCCAGAGCTCAATATCAGATGAAATAAGAGACCAGGTTCCCCTTTGCGGTAGCATGGCCTTTCCACAGGGCTTCAGGAAAAGCAATGGTGACTACCACCAGTTGGGGATCCGCCCCTATGTTTCATATGTCCTAAAGTGTCTGAAGTGTATCCCGACCATATGTTAATTTGAACATGTTGAAGTTCTTCTTGAATTGATTAAATGTTCTTTTTGTGTGTGTGTTACCTAATGAGAAATTATTGCTGATCATGTTGTTTTTATATATGTCTTCTGTGATGTGAGAATCACTCAAGAGGAATAGGCGAGCCAGACTGCCCTCCCCCACTATAAACAAAATTGTATAAATACAAACCCCCCAACCAGAGAAATTCTGCACCGAGGCCGGATCCCTATAAAAAACATCTTAATCTGTTCTTGAACATAATATTTTCTATTTTTTAAGGGATTTTGTAACGTTTTCCAATAATGAGGGATGTCGGTGCTTAGATGTTTGCCAAGCTTTGTATTGATGTACCTATCTAAGTACTGCTGAAGAATTCTTAAGACGGGGGTAGCTCTTACCCAAAGCCACATGGCTGTGGGATGTGGCTCTCTGCTGCTCTTCTTGGAGACAAACCCTCAGTAGATACCCAGGAGCTCACGAGAGGTGGGGGCAAGGCTGGATCAGGGACGCTGGTTCACCCATCCCTCGTTGTCACTTGCTTGACGAGTGTTCTCCGCGTGTTACTCATCGAGTGTTATCTATTCATTTTAAAGAAACCCAGTAAACCTGGCAGTGTTAAAACTGAACGAGCAGGGGCTTTTGGACAAATTGAAAAACAAATGGTGGTACGACAAGGGCGAGTGCGGCAGCGGGGGAGGTGATTCCAAGGTCAGCCCCAGTAAGAACACACTAGTGGGTATGAACGGCATGGATAGTAACCAGCAACTGCTCCGCCAGCGCGCCTTGCGCTCCAGCCCTGGGAGAGCCCCCCGGCACATATGCCCTCCAGCTCTGCCGCGATGGTGCACGCTGCAATTGCTTGCCAAAACAGGCATAAAAAAGTAAAAAAAAAAAAAAAAAA
>Ga0065711_1000125_pt1 | contig 94846 bp, 69 predicted proteins | sample Hoacrofraction12_FD_59098 | JGI IMG/M metagenome (GOLD analysis project Ga0065711, IMG submission 59098) | Hoatzin crop microbial communities from Cojedes, Venezuela - Epithelial fraction 12 v2 (version 2) | ecosystem: Host-associated > Birds > Digestive system > Esophagus > Crop | place...
GTTTATTTGCTTAAACTTGAGCCTGTATTACATTCCAGAACAAACAGAAAAACTCCTTTTTTTTTTTTTTCCAAAATAGTCAGAGAGCAGCATGCAGAAGTAGGTGCAGTCCCCGTTGCAACCTGCCTGCCTTAACCATGCAGTGTAACCACTCAAAGATCACTGCTCAGGGGCAGGTGAAGAGGAACTGGAGCAGCCTTGCCCAGGTAGGATCTCCCACCCTTGTCTGTCAGAGACGTTATATGTGAATTAGTGTAATCAGACAGAGCGCCTCACAGCTCAGAGCGTTGCGGGGGGGTGGGGGAAATGCAATTGAAAATTCACATGCTAATCTAGAGGACTCATCCAAAGAATACATTTACATTTCTCTACTACCTTTTATCCTGGAGGATACCCTTAGAGCATAGTGTGATGTTTCCAGATACAAAGGGCTTTTATGCCCTGCTGGCTTTCACTGTACAGAGGGGGCAAAAATAGAAAAAAAAAAAAAAGCTACCAAAAGATTTCACTCACATGTACATGAAGTTTTCCTGGAGAAAGTACAACATGGACATGAAAAGCCATGCTAGAGACAAAGTGCTAGTGACCTCTGTAGAGGGGGTGAGCTGTTGGCTGTGCACAGGTGTATTCCCTTTGCTAAGAGTGAGGGAAGCTGGACTTGGTCTTCAGGAAATTGCCCTCTCCCATGGATCTCTCTGGAAAGGGGAAAAGAAACAACACTCTCTGCATTGGAAGGACAGTAGGAGTGGGATTATGCAGGCGGCTCCTCTGATGGGCAATTTCACAAGGAAGTCTTTGGAAACGAGTTAACTCCAGGATGGATGTTTGGTTAAGCTTTGGGGTTAAACGCCCCCAGGAATGATCATTTGCAAGGGTCTTGGGAGAAAGGGAATGCCTGTATTTGTTATTGCAGTCCTCCCAAAAGAGATGGGCTGAAAGGGTGCAAAGAGGGGTGTGTTTTTGTTGTCACTGGAATTGCCTCTGGACCGTGCTGGCTGATTTGCAGTTGTCACTTGCTGGATTGGTCGTTCCTAGAGTCCAGGCTCCTTGGACTTGTCTGGTTTCACTTCTGCTCCTTGAAATACATTTTTGCCACATACGTGCCCCTTTTTAGGTGACAGGCAGGTAATTAGCTGACTCTTTCTAATCCCCTCCGAAGTGTTAACGCTTCCTAACTGGACTGCACAATAGAAGTGAGAGGAGCACAGCAAGAGTGGGAAGTGTTAAATCAGGGGTTTGGGGCACAAAAGTTTCCCTAAAGGGACACTTCTTTTGTGACAAAGCAAGCAAATGAAGTCCCAGATAAGGACCAAGTCAGTGGGCTATCCTACCAAGCCAGGGAAACAGACACACATTTTGCAATGTGGTTTGTGACTCAAAACACTCCTGGCAGACAACTGGAGGGCTCACAAGAGAACAACATTGTCCCAGTGATGGTTCCCAGTCCCCCTGCATCTGGGGTTGCCAGGGCAAGACACAAGACATTTTTCTGACCGTTCTCCCATACAGCAGCACGTGCTCCTCGCCTCCCAGTGTGAAGCACATGGCCAAGGCTGGCAGACAAATTCCCTGGATATTCTGGCTGTGGTGTGTCCCTCCAAACGTATGGGTCTGTAGGAAGAGCAGAGGTGGCCGTGAACTGCAGAGCAGGGATATACAATCTTCATGGCGAGAGGTCCTGCATGGGGAGGTACATGCAACCCTCTCTGCTGCGAGCGCAGTAAGGGCAACTGTGGTGCCTTCTCAAAAAAAGCCTTCAGATCAAAGTAGACATGCCCTGCACCCTGACCTTTATCTGGAGCTCTGCAGCACTGATCGATGTATTTCAGAAGAGCTGAGGTAGCTGAAAAGAAAGGGCGCTGGGAAGATTGACTGGGTTTAATGAGATGCATGTCCTTTCCCCGTGCTTTGACGTGTGCAGGGAAGGTCTCCACAGTTTGTTTTGGAGGGCAGGGAGGTCTGTGCCCGGGCAGTGTCTGTTAGTGCGGTGCAATTCACTGCCTCTGGAGAGGTTTACGCTTTGCTACCTGCTGCTCATTTCAGGCTTTACTACACTGAGTGGAAAGGAAAAAGTTCAGTGTTAGGTGACAGTGTTTCACTGATGCAGGGAAGAATTTGTGTTTCTATCCAAGGTGGAGAGATCAATCCAAACCAGACAGATGGGGGAACCTGTTGCTTGTGCCAGGGAAACATATCTGAGCGGTGAGAGGGATTTTGTGCCCACAAATGCATTTTTCTACTGCAGATGTGCAACCTGGATCCTGGCGCACAACCCCGGTACACACCCGCTCCTCTCTGCCCCATACACATCTCCTCTCCCAGGCCAGCACAGACACACCTGCAAATTCTCTTTGCACTGACCCCTTCCTCCAATCTGTTTTGCTGTAATATCTGGGACGTGTGGGATTCCTCCATTACTCGAACCAAGTGGGTATTTTGTGTTAAAAATGGGCAAGCAGCTTGCTGGGCTCATAGACTTCAGTAGATCTTATTTTAACAAATCCAGTTTTTACAGATTTTATGCCCTTTGGGCACAAGTACTCAGAAATACCCTTCTTTAAAGCTCTTGTCTAGAAACATGATCCCACATTCCAAGTACACCACGTCCTGCTGCTCATGGGAGGAAAGGCTGCAATATTTTTCAAGAGGAGGAAGAAGAAATATGTTTTCTTTCTTCTTCCTAGCTCTGCAAAAGTTTGGCTTCAGCTGAGTGGCCCCAACACCATGGAAAACCAGGGCCGTAGCGAGGAGAGCAGGTCTCTTTGCACCCGTTGCTGGGCTCTGTGAGCTGGGACGCATGGCTGCAGGCTCTTTCCAACTGCGTGGACTCTGCGCGAGGCGCGATGGGGTGCTGTCCTGGCTTTATGTTGCTGCAGATGAGTGGTTTTTAAGCTGTGGTATGTCAGCTATCAGTCAGTGGTAATTCTGCTAGCATGAGATTGCCTTTCGCCACCTTTCCATGACCATTTTCCTAGCAAGGTCCTAACAAGGGGCTTTCCTGGGACACTCCACACGTCCTCAGTTACAGCATCCGCTACGGTCGCAGTTTGTATTTCCTGTATTTATAGATAACAGCACTTGGCAGAGATAAAAGGAGGTGGTGTTTTCCCAAAGAGACTGCTCAAGTGTTGCCAGCATCTAGAATTCAAGGAATAATCCCAGACTCATTTCAAGATTTATTTTTTTTAATAATGCTTTTAAGTTTCATTTTCCTTGCCTGCTCTTCCCTGTACCTTGAAGATATACTACGGTCAAAATTTAAGGTTTTTTTGCCAAGAAGCAAATCCCAAAGCACACTGTCTCGGGGATTTCCCCCTCCCTACTGTCTTCTGCCTTGATGGAAGATACATACATGAATCCAGGACTTGGGTATTGTGGAAAGAAAAGATAAAACATCACATAAATTATATCATGAGCTGAAAGAATACAAAAAATTAAACCAACAGGAAACTACAGCAACAGTAAGGATAACAAGCAAGCAAATAAGCAGTAAAAGCATTCCAAATTAATTTCTTGTTAGCTGTCACCCATACTGTGCTGCTCCATCAGGAATACAGGGTTTCATTTTCCCATACACTGAACCCAGAACAGTTCCCTCTGTGCATCACTCCAGGATTTGATTAGGTTATCTAGGCCCAGAGACAGAAAGATCTTTTATTTAAAAAGCAAAACAAAACAAAAAATGAAACAAGAAAGATAAAAGAATCCTTTCTTAGAGAAGATAAGCGCTCATCAGTCATGTCCAGCAGATTCTTGAGTCCAGCCTGATTTATCTTCTTCCTCTTTGTGTCTGGATGCAGCACTGGTCCCTGATGCTTCCCCTGTAGGGCAGTCTCCTACTGCCAGCCACCCTGTTTCTCCACCTAGCCCCAAGCCGTGAGGCCTGGACTGACCCATGCCGGGGCTCTGCCCTTGGTCACACCAGCCTTCTTCAGCATCAGGCACCCAGACAACATATTCCTGAATGCTGTTGCTCAGATCAGTTTCTGAAAATTGAAGGCAGACACTGTGTAGGAATAACTTGACTTCAGATGTCTACGCTGGAGAGGTCTTCATCTGAGCTCATTGTTTAGGCTCCTGTAAGGAGTCAGGGAGAGAAAGAGGCATTACTGGAGCCATTCGTCTGAGTTGTTCTGGAGATCTATCTTCAGAAGAAACAAATCCTACCCTAGAGAGGGACTATTTCTCTCCATCAGCACTTAAGGGTCTGGTATTTATTTACTGCTACACCTCTTAGCAGTTGGTGGAAGTGGGCTCACTCCACAGTACTCTGATAAACATGCAGAAACACCTGTGAAATGGTCAATTGATAAGTAATGAAAAATAATGCCATGGCTGTGGTACACCTACTAAAGAAAGGCAATCCAGAAGGACCATGTTACCAATATAACAGCTCCAAGAAGAAATGCTGATCATTATGTTAGTGTTCAGGTTGATCTCAGTGTGGATGTCTGGGGAGAAAAGCATCAGAGAGGTTGATAAGACCTGCTACAGCAGAAAAGATTTATACTGCCAATAAAGGGTGTCACACTGCCCTGCTTTTTGGGATTGGAAAAGGGAAGGTGGACCTGGATGGAGAAGGATGTCTGGAGTCCACTGTCTCAGAGGACCAGGTGCCTACTTTGGTGTTGTAATAATCATTCCTACACTTAGTATCTCCAGTGTGAGTAGCTTCATAAGCAAAGGCATATAAAGAAAAACTGTGTACCTGCAGTAAAATTTTCAGAGGTGCACATATATATACACACCTATATCTCCATGGTGAAGTCCTGTACATCTGAAAGAACTCCCTTCAGCAGAAACTAATATCCCTTTTTGTTAGAAAAAAAAAACCAACAACCGACTGATTAGCCTAGGGAGACAATAGTTCTTGTAAGAAAAATCTCTTTTAGGAATGGTTGCCTCTGTATCCCAGGAATCCTTCATTTGAAATTAGCATGGCCAAGAAGCTGGCTCTGGCCTTGAGCTTTCCCTGTAGGGCACAGGAGCAATTTCCGTATAATGGAAAAACTTTGCAAAGTACAGGAAAGGTGGTGGTGTGGATGTTGTGCAGCCTGGGAGGTCACGATAAGGTGTGGTTCATTCACCAGGTTGCAGCCTTGCTTATACAGGAGAGGAACTACACAAGTATAGTCGCATCCTCTAAAAGCAGCTCGCCCCACCAGATCTGGTGGAGGGACTCCAGATTCATACCAGGGCACACAAGACCAGGTTTTAGCTTCAGATAAATGCTTCTAGAGTACTTGCAAATTCAGCCGCTTCATCTGGCCAAGACCTTTAAATTTTATATTATAATAGTTACATTTCAGTGATAGGCCATTAGAACCTCAGCCAAAACCTTGTTAAACTGCCATGACCCCCCAAAGATATAAATTCCCCTTTGTGTGATTCATGAAATGTATTAAGAGTCCCTTAAATATCTCTTCCACAAATCTATTCCCTTCAGCGCAGCAGGATGCCCAGTTCACGCTGATGTATTGCTCCGCGGGACAGATTCTGTGCTTCCTGCACCATCCCGTCGTTCACTGCAGCATGTAACATTTTTAGTAAGTTGTATTTCTAGCCATGCAGGTTTCCAAGAGCAGGAACTGAGGTGGAGCTCTGCTATTTCTAAGCCATCTCCTCACCAAGAAACATTGTCTGCCTGCCTTTGTCTCAGAGAGCTATGAATTGGACAGCCTGAAGACTCTGGTCATTAAATCTGCCCCATTCAACAGCACAGCAGGGCAGCTGCTGCTGTGTTATTGTCGACCCCAGGCAAATAAGCTGACCCATACATCCTGACAGATCTGTTAATGTGGATTTATTTTCAGTGCTCAGACACCTCCCCCTGTCTTATACATGCGTTTAGATATGTATGCCTACTTTAAACAGGATCACTAATCCTACTCTGATCATGCAAATCCTTCAGTACCTTTTGTTGAGAACGGGAAAAGTTTCTACCCCTTCCCCCAGTCTGAAGAGTCCACTTTGGCTCTTGCCTCCTTCTTGCATCATCTACCCATTTCAACCCCTCCTGCTAACCTGGACCCCTATTTAAATCCTTCTCCTGGGACTCATGATTCCTGGGACAGTGCTTCCTTACAGAGGAATGTGTCTGACCGCCCAGCTCTTAAAGGGCCCTGAGAAGTCACCTATTCCCTATTGCTTCTTGCCTGCCAGAAATGGAGCCAGAGACATTCTCAGCATCCATTAAATCTGTACCTTTTTACAAGAAAAACAATGGTCCTTCACCAGTTGCATGTTGTGAATGGCATAGGCTAGAACATGAATTTTCAGCAGGCTGGACTGAGATATGTTTACTGCATAGCTTGCAGCTATTTAATCAGGACACAACTGAGCCCAAGAGCTGATGAGCTCCTAGAAACCAGTACTTAAAAACTTCAAATGCCCCTCTGGTTGTCAGTTGTGTTATCACTGCAGGAGTGGGCTGCTGTGCACAGGGAGGTTGAGCTGGGAGCCGAGGGTGTGCAAGGCAGGCAGGGGCAACGGCCTCACTGGCAAATGATGCACTCCCACAGCACCCGAGCAAGCAGAGCAGGATGGGTCTGGTGACAGCACCCAGGGTTAGCTGGAAACACAGAGATGGCCAAAACACCTTTCAGTGACTTGAAAGGTCACTTCCTTCAGCTGAAGTGGCTGCAGAGCCCTTTGGTGTACTCAGGTCCCCAGTAGTAATTCTGCTCAGGTGATCTTGGTCAGGATATCTCCAATTTTTCTGTCTCCATCAAGGGCTTGTTCAGAAAGGTTATTATATAAAATTGATGCCTTGCCAACATGAAACATTTAAGTATCAGAATATTACAGAGAATGCACTTCATCTGGCCAGTTGCAAGCAGGTGACCCCCCCACCAGCCTCTGGGCTGCCTTGTTACACCGTATGGGGTACGAAACCCTAACTATAGTGGTTAATCTCAAATGAGTTTTTATCTTGTCGTTTGATGACAGATACAGGGCACTACATTCTAACCTTACCTTTAAGGATTTGATCTTTCCATACCCTTAGGTATATCCTAAATACTTGGTCACAGTGCTCTGACTCTTAAGCAGCTTAGCAGGTAAAACCATCATCCAAATATAGTCAAGGACGCCTCGTTCAAGGTGTCTGAGATGATACACACCACAGTGCCTACAAGAAATACAGCCTTAAACTTCTTATCTTGTTCATTCATATGTCTTTAAAAGATTGTCCAGTTTCATCTAGTCAAAAAGAAGACCCAAAATTGTTGTGAACCATGGACTGTATCAAAGAAGCTTGCCCTGGTTATGCAAAAGCAACGCTTCCTAGCAGTACTTCCAGATTTTAGGAAATGTTACAGTCCATCTGATAAGTTGTCTACAGCTGCAAATGCATCTGTAAACTTTCAATGAGCTTCTTAGGTTTTATTTGGTTTGCTGGGGCTAGATTTTCCCCAAATGTTAGTTCTGGGTCTAATCTTGTGCTCTTTCTGAAGTCCTAAAAAGGGCTGACATAGTAGGATCTAGCTACGAAAGAGGTCTCAGATTGCTGTGACCTGGGTGTGTTTTAGTTTTAGCTGTGATAACGGTTGTCTAGGGATCAAAGTGACTGTTGCATAACTCATGGGAATGCCATACATGATAACACTTCCAGCAATATCATATCTACGAAAGACAACAAATCCAGGTAGTCAGTACATAAGGGACCGGAGTCTTTTATGTTAAGTGGTGCTGTTTTGCAGCTTTCAGATTTCAGCTGTGATTCTATAATGAAGATGCAGAGTGTGATGAGAAGTATATAAAAATAACCCTTGTTGGGCAGGAAAGAAACCCCACCATGGACATCAGACTCATCCTAGAAAAGGGCTCAGGACACTGCTGCTCTGTTACAGTCCCTCCGTTGGCCTCCGGGAAGGCTGAAGTTGCCAAATCAGAGGGAAGAAGTGAGGGTCAGCACAGCATCAGAAAACAGGGGCATACGTCATGAAGTACATATACAGTGATTTTGACCACATTATTAATGAGGCTATTCTGTAATAAGTAGATAATTTGGACTATTAGGCTATCAAAACATCAATTCTACTAACAGTGTATTCTTAGCTCCATATGCGTTGCATGTTCCCTTCTGCCTACAACAGGGCTTTGAGTGTAACATTCACAGCAAAAGATTTAAATTTCTTCTTCTTTTATCACCTACTAGATCATGCTCTGACTTTTGGTGCCTGCTTCCTGTCAGGATTGCTGGCAGGGAAGAGTACCCTCCATATAGTAATCTAAAGAGTGAAAAGCTCGTCAGTGATTCTAACAGATGACTGCAGAGTTTTGCAAATAAAAATTATGGCAGCAGCTTGTTTCAGTTTGACTGTTCCTTAGCCATAGATGCCAGCGTGAGCCTTCCATTACATGAATGAACTATGAGCTCTGATTTTTCAATAATCCCTTTGGGATTCTGATGCAAGAGAATATCTTCAGGCTTCTGTAGCTGACAGTCAGATGGATAGGTACCAGAGGAAAGAGGACTGGAAGATCCTCAAGGATAGTCCCTGATGTTACAGACAGGAGGCAAAGTAATGTTTGCCATGCTGTGAAATACTTGACCAAAATTGGGTTTATTTCTTTTTTTTCCCAACCTGGACCATGTCAAGTTGTGCAGTCATGCACCAGCTGTAAGACCAAGCTGGGGATTGAGAAATTGAATGCTGAGTTTCCGGAACCTGGTTATTGTACTTTTGGACTGCATTCATCATGAGATCTCACTCGACCAGCTGTATGTTGTGCTTAGAGCCCATACATGAAAGCCCGCACATTCCCTGGTGCAAAGACCTGGTTTCTCACTCTTCCAGGACAGATCCAACAGCTACTACCCTCCCAGAGAATGCTTTTCTAGCAGATCCTTATACTGAAGTGATGTATGAAAATGGTATCTTGCAACTTATTTCTTACAAAATGCCCATTTACATGCTTCATAAAATCCACAACTCTGCAAAATATATCCAAAGCCGTGATGTACAGCCAGGCCTTCAGACATCACCACATCTGCTCAGAGAAGAATTAGCAAGACCTCACCGAAATGAAGATGATTTTCAGTGCATAAGACAGTCTCCCTGGAAATACATCACATTTATGTACAAGTTACAGAGACACTTCAGAGGAGCTTATTACAATAAAAAAGGAAGCTCCCACCCCTCCAACTGCACATCTCTCTTTCACTCACACAGCCCTGTGCTGGAGTCCATGAAGAAAAATGTTGGTCTGAGGCAGATGTAGATGGCTGTAAACAGTTACAGCCTACACCAAGAGAAGATTATGCCACAAAATTATTTTTCCCAGACTCTTTCTCCCTATGTTTCAAAGCAAGCCTCTCCTCTGACTGGGAGCAAACTTTCTGTAGACCAAGAAACAGCAAGTGGCACCAAGTTTGTTAATGCAGTGAAAGTAAAAATACATGAAATCTGTCAGTATCTGTCTACAATTACTACGAGCCATGCGTGCAAAGCAGATCAAAACCTAAGGGTCCTATGTATGCCAGTGCCACAAGTGGTGTGTGCTATCTTGCATGCCAAATGTTCTCCCATAAGCTCTTCTGCTGAGGTCAACCAGTACCCACCAGAATGAACTCACACAAACAATCTATAAAGCCTAGGTAAAAACAGTTATTACTGAGAGAACATTTTTTTGAAAAATGACTACTTCATCCTTGACCTCTCTGTCTCAGTCTTCAGACAAGACTGAAACCTTCACAAGGAGAATGTAGGAACTAAAATTTCATAACTCTACTGCTGATTGAAAATCAGGGACACAGCGGAGACACTGCATTTTCAGCTTGTTCCTATTGACCCTTTCCTGTAACACAAATGCCAATGACTCTTTTCTCTCTCTGCTCTGCAGAGGCTAATAGCCTGTGACATTTTTCCCTGCCAACCTCCTTCTCACTCTGGAGGGGTTACCTACCCTTTCATCTCAGCACTTTCAAAATTTTTTTTCCTGCCAAAGACACCTGTGGCAACTGATTTCCTGAACTCCTCTCCTTTCCCACCTGTGTTTGAACGCGCACTCCGCCCTCATCTCCATGCTTTCTGCGGACACCGGCATCAACTCCCTCCCATCCTCCACACAACCTGCCTTGCACGATGGTTACATTTCAAATTAGGCGCTGAATCCCTGCCACAGATTGCTTAATTTCTTCCCCAGATGAAACCCTTGCTGATCATTCCATGCCTTCATACCTGCTGGGCTTAGTTAGCACGTGCCTTTGCTGTCACCAAGAATGCTGGCGGTGCCTTTTGCACAACTTTATCAGAAACCTGCCAGCGAGGCTTTTTCCTTCCTGTGTGTACCCCCATTTATCCTGTGACCAAGTTGTTCACTCCCTCCCCCTCTCTATATAAAAAGCTTTCTTCTCAGGAAAAATGAGGTTATGTCTTTACACACTGCTGCCCAAGCACCATTGTGTGAACTTGCGAACATATTTATAGTCAAGCTAATGTGGAACTATTTGGGGGAGGGGGGGTTGGCACTAGCTGTTTGGGTTTTTTTGCTTCTGGAAAATAATTGATTTCATCGAATGTTTTGTCAGTGCCATTTCTCAGGCCAACCATGAAATTTCTTTTTGAACTGAAAGAAAAGAAGATCGACTTTCAGCTAGCCACTCTTCAGGGTCCTCACTGGACCTCTGGGAATACTAGTTCAATTTTTCACAGTTCCTGTCACAGAGGTAGGATTTTTAGCTGCATTTATTCCAGGCCAGGTAAGTGTGCTGCAATCCACTCACTCAGCCAGTCACCCTGGTCTGGGTAATGATATTTATTCCAGCTGAGCAATTCCAGGAGGAGAAAATGATGGACTTAAATTGAGGTCATAATTCGCAGATCCTTGTGTCCTAAATTTTCCGGAATGACAGAAATCATTTTCAGCTGGTATACCAAGTTTTTTATCATCATTAACAAAACTTAGTGATAGAAAGGCTAAATTAGTCTGAGGAAAATGCCCACAGATAACAGCCAAGATCTCTGTCAAAATCGTGTGTGGTAAATGGCAGGTGAGTGAGAGTGATGACTGAAGTTGGTGTGTTAGAGGTGAAGCCACACAAAATTGTGGGAGTGGGCTGCTTTGCTGCAGCGGCGGTACCCTGGTGCTGGCTGTCCCTGGTTTATACACTATGCTTCTTTTAGCAGCAAAGCTGTCTGATAGAAATCCCTGGTAAGAAGTTTGTTTCCATGCCTGGGAAGAGCAAACCTGCTCTGGGAGAGAGACTTGCCCAGACTGATATGTGCCTGGCTGAAGGGTAGACGGTGGCAGGACCTTGCTGGAGCTTGCAGCTCAGCACAGACTGCTAAGGGGGGGTGAGAAGCCACCTGTGAGGACTTGCATCTGGCCGCAGCGAACTTCATGGGGTTTGGAGGGGACTGGGCAGAGTCTGCTGCGTCTCACAGAGTCATTGAGTTGCCTAAAAGTCTGGCAGGACACAGATAAAATGGGTTGTATCGCTCTTCAACAAACCGTTTTGCAGTCCTGAATATGACAGCGCAGCAAGGAGGAGGCATAACTTGTCTGCTGGAGCCAGGAGGATGAGTGTGCAGGATAAGGGAGGTGCACTAAGCCTTGCTAAATCATCTCCTTGTCCATGGGATGTGTTTTGAAATGAGTGGACAACATACCTGGCGGGGATGATTTTCAGGTGAATATTGCGTTCTGCATTGGGACTGCTGACACACATTATCCCTAATTTGGGTAGTGGAGCTCCAGTATGGTGGATCAGATGCACACCCGTGCCTGGTGGGTACTTGTGGGTCTTGACAGGTTGCTCCTTGGCTTGCTGTGGCAATGTTTTGTTGTTCAGTTCAGGTTCGCCCTTTACTTATTGACTGTCTAGGGACTGTAAACTGTTCCTTTGGCACATTTAATCTCTCTGTACTTTAGGGGTTGTGATACCTTGAATGACCTGCCCAAAGCCTAAGATCATTTTAGCAAGCAGTCAACAACCTGAACAGGGTTCTCAGCAGAGCACCTCACCTGTGTGGGTCCAGATGTCCTGGACATTGCAAGTGTCCCAGCATGTGCCCAGTCTCTGAGCTGGTGTGTAAGAGTTGTGCCTTTGCTAGCAAAGTCTCCTGCCCTCCTGAACAGAGGGATCACACACTGAAAACCTCGTGGGAATGGTCCCTGGACCATTCCTACTCCCAAACCATGCCTGCAATTGGTTTGGGCCACTACTATTTGGCCCACATCAAAACCATGCCAGGGAGCATAGCTCTGTGTGCCCTATGCCACCTTTCTTAAAGAGCAGAAATATGGAAAGGACAGATGCCATCAACCCAAAAAATAGTTCACCGGTTTAATTTCCCCAGATTTCTTGCAGGGTTTTATTACTTACCCTGAAATGTGAGACTGGTCCTTATGGTTAGCAGGCAGAATGGTTACTAGGTCTCTCAAATCTTACCTGCTCGAGTAAAGTTCAAACTCAGAAAGAGGAGCTAAAGCCCCACTCAAAGCCTCTTTAAACGAGAGTCTTGGTCTTGTGAAGTCTCTGCAGGTGGAGACAATGTGAAAACACTCACAAATGATAGACAACTCCAAGCAACTTCTCCCTGAAATGCATCCTGGACTTCTGTTTTCTGAAGTAGAGCAGATTCCCAGTAGGAAACTGGATTAAATTGGGCCATGATGGAAATTAACCTCTTCTGGACAAGAAGAGCCATTAATATGTCAGAGTATGACATTAGGTCATGTTCAAATTGTCATGACTGCATTTCAGAACATTGAAGTGTGACAGGCATTTGCATAAATACAAGATGTTAATATCTAAATAAATTAGGGTAAGAAACCCAGAGACAGCTTTTCAGACCACTTCAGCACAAAAGTGCAGGCTTAATTTGTGTGCACACTTATCCCAATTCCATGTCCAATGTACTTAATTAGCCATTTGCAAGGACAATTACTCAATTTGCATGCATGGCCATGAATATTACACGGGCACTTTGCACCTGTATTTACACATTTGGAGCTGGATTTTTAAAGAGCTGAGCCCTCAGCTATCAGTTTTGAGTTGCCTACGCAATTTTGTGGAGAAAATGTATCAGTTTTGTAAAACTACTGTACTGTTATGGATCTTGCCCCTAAATTTTTCCACTCTGCACTGCAGAGAAGAAGCTGTCTACGATTTAAGGTTATGGCAGATGTCACCAGGTGGCACTCTTACATTGATGCTTCGTCATTCTTTTTTTGTTTATTTTGGTTTTATGTACGAGCAAATGTTCAGTGTTGAAAAGACATGCTCTGCAGCGGAATTCATTTTGCAGGTTTGGTTTAGAGGCAGTTGGTATCGGAGGCTGTGTCGGGTGGTGCAAGATTTTGTGGAAATTTCAGACGTTTTTCAGGAGCTGGCCATGGTTGTTGAAGGGTAATTCCTGGAAAAAGCAGTCATATAGGCCCCGGAATTTCTTTCTGTGAGTTTCTCTGTTCATGCGATAATATACTGGTGGCACTCAGACTATAACTAAAATTGTACATTACTGATGTCTCCCTGAAAGTCGGCTAGCAAGGGCTCACTTTGGAGACTTGTGACACTGGTGGCAGAATAGGCTAACTGTATTAGAAGGGGGAGTAAAATTGTCACTAACACTCATCCAATGTTAAAAACAAAAGACAGAGAGACTGAAAGAGTAATTTTATATCCTAGTGTATGAAAATACCCATACTGGGGCGTAATACAGAAGGTTTTCTTTCCAGTGTGTCAGTGAATTAAATATTAGCCCCAAAAATCTCATGATGGTACTTCACCCAAGAAAGTTTGTTTTGTTTTGTGGTTTTTTGTTGTCTCAAAAGGGAATAGTTGGACAAAGGTGTGATTCATCTCAGAAATCTGCCAGGAGGACCTCTAAAACATCAAAAGAAGATTGTTCTGAAATAAAATATGCCTTAGAGAAGGTGAAACAATAGATCAAAAAATATTACTCATAACATCCAACAGAATGTATCCAACATGCTACTAGGAGTTAAAAATGAATCCCCACAAGAGAAGGTAAATCCCGCTGTTTGTTTTCTTCTGATTGCTTCTAGACAACTCTTGCTTGAAGCAAGCAAAATCTATACTCCCCACTTTGGGATATTGATTCAATAAAATGTGGGACATCCTCGCTGTAGAGAAATATGTGAGATTGAAAGATAACTAAAATAGGTAACTGTCTCTTACTTAGGCATCATTTATGATTATGAAATTCTAAGGTGGCTTCTGTGGAAGCAGAAGTTCAGTGGCCTCTCAGAATACTGTAGGCGAGAAATCATCTTGGCATGGAGAACTTAATTTTTTTCCCTTCAGACTTTTTAATACTGTTGCTTGTTCCTTACACTAAAGCTGCCTGCTGTAACTGTGTCCACCTCTGAGCACTAAACACTTGTACCTGCTTATTCCTGAATATACACATATTCTTCAGTGGACATTCTCATTTTGTTTTACATTGTCTCTGTTGAAATCCGTGAGCTGAAAATGCACAATAATTCCGATTATGCAGATCATTCATGCTATTACTATTAGCTTAGTACATTCCTGTTGCAACACAAGTGTCACAACAGCTCTCGTGCATCTCCTTTTCCACCAGTGAGAGAAGAGGTCTTGCCGTGCACCTCAGTTCCAGCCCTGACCTTCTAAAAGTCCATAAAGAGACAGAGAAGGCTGTAGGAAACACAGTGATTCCAAGACTGAAGAAAATGCCTTACACAGAGTGATTTCAGAGCTCAATCTGTTTGGCTCGTTAGGAGGAGGACAGGGAGGTGATGTGATTACGGAAGACAGATGACCTTGGGTGGATTTTTCCCCGTCTAGTAGGGAAAGACATCACCACGAGAGCTAGTTCAAGTACAGACAGTGGGGACTCTGCTGGCGGAGGATTTAGCATGGGCTCTAAAAGCGTAGCAGGAGGCACACGCTGCAATGAAACCTACACTCTGGAGTACAGCTGCAGGCATTGCATGAACACCACTCAGATGCGGTTTCAAGGGCAGGAGTGGTGAAAATGTAGTGGAAGATTCGAGGTACGAGAGGCAGGTCCCCTGGCAATGAAAGTACCAGGGACGCAGGGGAGACAGGACACTGTGCCCAGATGGCCAGTCTAGGTCTGTCTGTTACCTGGAGCCTCCAGTGATTTGGATTCAGTTCCTCAGAAAGAGAATCCTCCATGTGTATTACAAATTGGTGGGCTCAGGAGCTCTTCCAGGTTCACAGGTTCAGATAGGTGACCTGGGCACATCCCAGTCTCATAACAGGATGAGAACTTTGGAATAAACCAACCCTCCTCCTCTTCCTTGCCTGTCTTCAAACAACAAGAAGAGGCTAATGCAGTCCAGTGAGGTTTGGGCATATTGGGTGTTCAGACCACCAACATGTGAGTTGCAGGATGCACTCTGGCTGCTCAGCATGGATCCAACCTTCAGACCTGATGTACAGATGTAAGAGGGACATGCTGTTGTTTTTCTGCGTACATAAAATGGCTACTTTTCTCTCCTTTTGGCTGCGTGGGGCTATTTGTTGCGTTTTGCACTGCTAACATATGCAGGCACACACCAAACAGTCAGGTATTATTCTGCTGTCAGGCTGGATGTGTGCTTGGAAGTGAAGTCTTTCAGGCTTGTTATAGATTCAGACATCTCTTCATCTGGATGTTGCCTGCGGTCTTTGAAATAATCATGTCTTTCAGTAAGAACATAATTCTTAGGTGAATGACAATCACTCAGCACTTTAATGAGACCATTACATTTAGTTTCAACTGTCTTACCCTCTTCCACAAGGTCTTTCAGTAGGAGAAACAGCTTTGATCCACCTCCTAATAGAAACATGTCATGTGCCTTGAGTTATGGATTCGTTTCACTGGGTACTCTCCTTCCCACCAAACTCTGCCCATTCACCAGCACTCTGACCCTGGTTCTCCTGCAGGAGGTCTGCCCCTCTCCTCTTCCTTTGCCCGACCCCGCTCTGGGACCATACCCTTCTGACCAAGCTGCGGTCGCTGAAGGGCTGTGAAGGAAGAGGCCCATTAAAACAGTACCCACTTTGCACTGGAACAATTGTGTTCCTAAAAAAAGAAAGTAATTTAAACTGCACTGGCAAAGAGGGAGATTTCTTGAACATCTCTGCCCAAAGGGATGCACCACAGAAGAGCTACAGCAACCTGCTGGAAGTGCTCCAGCCCTGGAGCCACTGAGGCAGGACTATGCCTGGAGGGAAGGTGCTGCAGCTTGTAAACACCAATTAACCCTTTGCAGATACAACTTCTTTTTCACAGCTGCAGATGATCCCTGATAATCAGATTATTTTTCCATGCATAAATTTAATCCTATTACTTCTAATTATGCCCAGCGTGCAACGCTAACAAATCCCATCTTTTTGTTACATACACCCTCCAAGAAAATTATTATGTTCCATCTCAAGTCATTATGCATAAGTATCTCTTTTAATCATTCCTTGCATTCAGCCCCTCCAGACCTCAATTATTTCTGCTCCCTCTTACTGTGTTGCAATGATTTTGTTACTGAATGGGCTACAACTACTTCACTGGGTGTTGTAGACCCTAAATAGATTACCAGAGGTCATTACATGTTTTTCAGGTAGCTATTTTACAGGCAATATTTATATTTTTTTACATGGCCAAATTGCAACACACCTGACAGACCCCTTTCTTTGGAACGTGGAAGATTTTAATCATAACACAGCAAGCCCCAGTGTGATAATTATTGGCAAAATTATTTTTGTTGTTCTTATCAGCACTTTGCCACTGAAAACAGTCCATTTCCGTAATTGATGGCTCTTTATTGTAAAAGTCACATTTTACATTTTTCTGCTGCAGACTTTGGCAATAGCCAATCACTTTAAGTTTCCTTGCAGAACAAAGCTTATCTAGGAGAATAAACAAGCAAGGCAGCAAGCAGTTTCAAGCCATTTTTACCTGTAGAGGATAATGGAGATGATTCCCCTGTGTAAGGCATGGGTACCCGCCCTTTAGTGGAAGATTTCAGCTTTGCTCCTGCAGTGGTGATGAAGTTCTGCCAAGCTGAGAGGCACTAAATTCTGTCAGCTCTCAGAGTCCGGCAACGCAGTTCTTTGTCATCCATCCACATCTTAAGGTACCAACTACGAAGCACGAGGACAACAGAAATACTCACAGAGAGACCCTAAAGCTGGAAGTGAGTGAGGAGAGGAATAAGGGCTCAGGCAAGCTGTGGGTGCACAGACCACATGCACGAGACCATTGAGAAGGCCTGTTTGGCCAACAAACATTTTTGATGAGAAGTCCAAAGTCCTACAGGGTTTTAAATATCACTACAGAGCACTTTTTTTTTTACTGTGAAGTGCCTCAAGAGCACTTGGAAACTCCTCGTCTCTGCCCATGACTCTGTCTCAGCCCCAGTAAGAAACATGCTGCAAAGTGCTAGCGTGGCAGGGTGTACTTGCCACTGTTGCTCTCTACCACTGTGTCACCATCACCATGCATGACACAATAAGAGCCACTAGCACCGTGTATAAACCGTGGAGCAGCTGGAAGTTATTTCTGCTGGCAGTTCCTGGTGACGTAATGTGTCATGATCAGCACATGCCCAGGGAAAGAGCAGGAGAGGACCATGGCACAGTCTGAGTGGCCGAGCAAGGCTTTCATGTATGCTCAGCAGATAATGGAGAAATAGTTGTGGAAGTATCCAGCCTTTTGCATCAGCCTGTTACCCAGAGATAATTACTTAGTATCAGGAAGTTGCCCCAGTAAAGCAAAAAGAGGTAAAAAATAGCTCCTAATGAGTGGTCTGTGTTTGGGATCTGTCATTGCGTGGGATATCCGTGTCCGTCAGAGGTGGTAGGCTGAACGGCAGACCAGCTTTCATTCCCCATCACCTCCACAACCTTCTGGGGTTCTCCTGAGCAAGCTGCGCCACTTCTTAGTGCCAGGAAGGCTTTGAATCACATCCACAGCCCAAACACATGGGTTATGGGTGGGATTTACTAGGTATTTACTTACACATGGTCGTAACAGGTTGCACCCTGCACCTATATTTGCTGCCCAACCAAAGTGCTTGAATTACAGGATGATATTTTCCTGGGAAACATTGATGGCCCCTGGTTTGTGCTGGTGCATCTCTTTGGAGATAGCCTTTCTCTAACCTTCTGAGAGCTAAACTCCCACTTGGACTGTCCTCCTGGTGTTTCTACAACAGGCAGGGCCCACGTGTCTTCATGTAGCCTTCGGCAACACCTAGGACAGCATTTTCTCCAGCTATGTTTAGCTCTCTCAGATTGTCTCTGTCAGTGTTTTATCAGATGTAGAAGCATGGAATGGTTGGTTGGCAAGGACCATTGGGGATCTCCAGTCCAGCTTCTCACTCTAAGAGCAGGTCAGCTCTTGGAAACCTTCAATGTCTGAGTTGCTTCCACCCACTGGAGCACTTTCCCACTGCTGCACCAGCCTCCTGGTAAAGAAGGTTTTCCTAATGACCCAAATGAAGCTGTCAGCCTGCAGTGGTTGCCCCTCATTTTTTATGATCTCTCACTACCAGGGACAGGTCTGCTGCATCATCTTTGTAAATGCTTTTAAAGCATTTCCAGGCATCGGTAACAACAATGCAATGCAAACCAGAGGTGTTTCGAATTTCTTCCCAGAATGACCTCTTCCCAGGTTAGCTGAGGACTCACTCAGCTGGAACTGGGAATTGGAGACAGAAACTTCCTGTCTATCTCATTTGTAGGCCTTCTTGGTAAAAGAGATGGTAATTTCTAGATCAGAATAGTGGCATTTGCTTCAGATATTTCCACAATATCGATCAGCAGAGACTGAAGCAGTGGATTGTCACATCTCCCTGGTCTTGTCCTCTGAACATGGCACAATCTGTTGCCAGAATTATCTTCTTCCCTGGTGATTCCTTTGTGTTCGAAGATTTCTCTTGATGCTGTATTTCTTCAGAAAAAAGGCTTTAAATTCTCATTTTGATTTGTTTGAATCTAAATTAGATTCATTTCATTTTGAGACAGGCTCAGTGGAAGAGTCTATTAAAAAATTAGGAGCAAAAGAAAACATCTGAATTGCAACTGCAGCATGAAAGCGTGAAGGCTCTTGTCAAAACCTTGATATGAAGGACAATGCTGTGCTTCATTGTCAAAGGGAGATAATTGAAAATAGCATGGAGTCATGTCATCACAGAACTCCAGAGCTGAGACGAAGTTCAGAAGGGGCTGATTTTTGTAGCAAATTATTTTCATTGTTGGAAAAACTGCTTGAACAGAAATTTGATCTTCCTTTAGAAATACTAAAAGCTTTAGAATACCATACAAACCCACTCCACAAATGGATATTTCAGAGGCTTCCTTTCTCCGTAGTCTTTTTTACATTTCTCTCTGGGTAGAGCAGACAGAGTTTGGTCTTATTGGGAAAAATCCATGCATTTAGGAAAAAAAAACCCCATGTATTTGTTGATACAGCTACAGCAACAGTGTAGCTGTTGAAATGCTTCCCTTTGAATAAATCTGTCATCAGTCTATATGGCTCTTTCTTATTCATCATCACTGGAAAGAATTATGACAATACCAGATTGTATTTAGTTATATGGCTAACAAAAAATTGTTGCAATAGCCGCTCCCAGAGGGTAGGGTGGTCTAATAATCCCTACTAATCATCCCTATCCTGCCAGTCTCTGGAGAGGCAGCCATGCCTCTGATGGTCCCTTCTCACAGTTGCGAAGCATCCATGAGCGTCACTTGCTCCTTTTTTCCTGAACTGGCCAAGAAGATGGGGTGCTTTACGCAGAACAACAACAGTCAGCTGAAAGAGATTTAAGATCTACCCAAAGGTACCTATGGTAAAAGCAATCTCCTCCAGCCCAGCAGCTCACATGGCCAGACATCCATGTTTGAGCTAGTCACCATCAGACTCTTGTGCAATCAAAGCAAAGATAGAGGCACCTCCAGAGAGTTATTCAAGCTGCCTTGTGTCCACTGATGAATCTCCATTGACCACAAAGGGACCCTGATATGCCAAGAGGTGGTGAAGGTGTCAGACACCTCATTCTCCACCATGCTGTGTCTGAGCTTTTTGTTGGCATGGAATTTCCTTAAAATGAGAACAAAGAAAGAGAGGCAACCCCCAGGGGCTGGAGCATGACTGGTGGGAAGAGATACTACTCTTTAGCAGGCTATTATGTAGGCAGTGATGACATTGAAGATGATTCTGCCTTTATTTGTTTTAAACTGCCCAATTTTTCCATGAGACGCTGCAATACCTTCTTTGCTTACCTAGCTCTGATTGTGTCTCAGACCAGGGTGATGACTCAGCGCTGTCTCCAGAGCTCCAGAGACAAAGCTTGGTACCTAACTAAGTTGTGCGGCTCATGGAGAAGAGAAAGTTCAGAAACGCTGCAAGAGATGCAACGGCGGTTTCTCTCCTGTTCCTGCCGAGCACACACCACACCCTGCCTGCAGAGGAGCCATGGCTGGTAGGGAGAGCAGCCTGGTTTATGGCCTCCATTTTGTTCGGCTGATCGTTTAGCCATGGGTCTCACCTGGAAGAGGAGACAGAGCATCACCTGGCACACAGGCACCAGGAGGAACCACCTTTCTGCTCCACGAGTATGGGCAGAGCTGTCCCTGCCATGACCCTGGAGCCGTAGGAGTTGTGCTGCAGTCACGTCCCTCCTCTCACTCTTCACCTAGTGCAACGAGAGAACAGCTGTGTTTTCATGCCATCTCTTGGGGCTCTTCCATATCTCGCCGAATATTGTCGCAGAGAGACACATTAGTTTGTTTACAGCATTCTGTTTACCGAATATGTTCTCTATTTAGGTTTTTATTATGATATTTTATTTTTATTGCTCTCCACATGATCTGTTTGTTTGCATTAACTTGATTCTAAGGTTTCATAATCTGATTATGGGGAGCAAGGCGCAGAAGGAAGTTATAAAACATGCACACTGTAGCAATATACCTGCATTACTGAGCACTAGCTGTGTTTGCTCCTTGAGTCTCAGCCTCTTTCTTTCCTAGGGTCTCTCCTGGAGAGTAAAAACTGCTGATGAACCTATGGACACCTGGACACTGGAGAGGGGCACAGAGGTAATGCATGCAGGACTTACAGGTCTGAGGACTTGCTTCTTATCTTTCAAGGTGCTCCATGGCTGCGCCCAGTGACCCAGGACCTGCCTGTCCGTGAGTGGGCAGGGGTAATGGGTCCATGGGCCTGAGTGGGCCAGAGTGGAACAGGTGGAAATGGCTCTGCCTGCCTGTGAGTGACAGAGATGCTCCTGTATGTTTCTGTTTGGGAAGGAAATCAGTGTTATGCTCTGCAAGATCAGAATGCAGTCTTACAGAGACAGCACACTTTCTTGGGTTGCCACACTGGTTTCACCTCTGCTCCGTTCTATGGGGTCAATATGCACTTGTCCATGATCTTGTCTTTGTGTTGTGCATAACATGAAGGTAAGAGGTTTCTTTCTTTTCAGTTGATCCACAGAACCACTTTATGTCTCCTCTTTTCTCATAGGAGGAGGCTTTGATGTCTAATGCAGCTTCTGGTTGAGAAAATCCCCAGATGCTGACTACCAGAAGCGGGGAGGGTATCACTGTTGACTATGATCCCTGCTTGTTCTGCTTTTTGTACTTTTTCGTTAAGTGTTTGCTTAGGGAAATGGAGTTCTGGGATAGGCGATCTTAGGTCACCTCAGTGGTTATCTGCCACTCATCTGAGTGCCAATGTGCACTAAGGTCTGGCAGAAAGTAGCCGGCAGAGAGGAAGGCATTTGCATCTTTTCATTAGTGCATCACTTTTACCTTCAGCAACTTTTCTTTTCCTAATTGGATACAAGCAGGTAAAGAGCTCAATAATTCTCTTTTTCACTCATGCCAGCAACTGGCAAATTGCAGGAGAGATTAGTCTGTAGCCAGATGTTAGCCATGAAATAAATTTGCCCTTGAGCAAGGGAACTTCTAGCCATTATGTTCAACACTGAACATGCATCAGAATGATGCATGCAATAATATCATTAGGTCTTTTTCTGGCAATTTTCTCAGAAAAAGTCAAAGGAGAGGTTGACCTACAGCTCAAATATCCCAGGGCTTTTTATTACAAATAACAAGACATGCAAATTTCCACATGAACCTTGTGAAATTAGCTGTCTTGGAGCCAACTGATTCAGGGCTTCATCCTCCATCTGCTGAAGAATTTCAAAGCCATGTAGATGCCTAAAGAAGCAGATATATGATGAAGTTTCTGTAACCTCAGAAGCCTCTGTAACCCAGAAAACTGCCTAGCAGAGCTTGGTACCCACAGAACTTCCTGAGTGAGGGAAGTAGGTTTTTTACAATTTTCTGAGCTCCAAGAACTTGTGTTAGAGTACCTGCTCTACTTGCAGACGTGACGCTTGCCCTCACCAAGAAGACACAGAGTGGAAGCTGCAACTCATTTTGGATGAAGAGATCTCTCCAAAAGCATGTGGTTCAGCAAGGTAAAGAGTTATAGCACTCTGGATTGCTCAGACCTGGACAGATGGACGTTACAATAACACTGCCTTCTTGCAGCCGATACACAGCTTGGATTAAGTGCAGTGCTGACCTGTAATAATGCTGGTGAGCAGAGGAATATTAAGACTAGTCCCTCTTAAATCTGCCGTCTTCTCCCAAGAGTAGCTGAAATGGCTGTGCAATGAGAGACCCTGTATCTAATGCAAAATGAGGTGAAATGGAGTATGGAGATGGTTGAACACTGTAGCAGGGACCCAGAGGAGCTGTGGGTATCTCCATCCTTGGAGATATCACAACATTGACTAGGCAAGACCCTGAACAACCTAATGTAACTTTGAAGATGACCCTGCCCCGAGTAGAGGCTTGGACCAAGCAACCTCCAGAGGTCCCTTCCAACACAAACCATTCTGTGATTTTACAAAAAGCGAAAAGCAGGGAATTCAGCAAGGCATCCTTCTACAGCACTAGAGGCAGAAATCTTGTTGCATTTATCATAAGATTACCAACCTGCTTCTGTGGACTTGGGGAAAAAGACCTCCAAAAGCACCATGAAAAGAAAGAAGCACACAGAGAAGTGCAGCTGCTGCCTGCCGGAGGAGGAACGAGCTGATCAAGGCAGCCAGCCTTGCAATCCAGCTCAGAAAATCATTCCTTTCCTGTTCATCCAAGAGGGCAAAAGAAGCATCCGCATAGCTCAACTCTGCACATCCCTCTGAACAACAGTGTTGGATGTCCTGTCTCCGTTCTCATTCTCCTTTTGATTGTTTAAATCTCTGTTAATTGCAGAGACATCTGCTTTCAGCAGAGGATGAACAAACAAATTTCAAAGCCAGCTTGCCTGGTGCCAGCAGCAGCTGCTGGTCAAAGAAGAGATCCCAAGCTCATGCCTCTGTGCTTCTCTATTGGACAAATGTTATTGCATTCCCTCATTACTGGGCACTGGATACTGACGCCAAATCAGTTGTTTGATCCTGGGTAGGAATGTCAGCCTCTGAAGATTAACTTCTTCAGCATCTCAAAAAGCAGCGCTTTGGTTCTCTTAGCTGGTGTATCACATCCTTTTCTCCCCTTTATGGAGGCAGTGACTGGGGAACTCAGCTGGACTTCGTCTTGTTGGAATATCCTGCCCAGGTCTGCAAAAAGAGGAACTGGCCAAACCCTGAAATTTTCTGTCTTTGCTGGCAGGAGACTACTGCAGTATTGGAAAAAAACCTTCCTGCTCAAAATTATTTTCTGAAAAAGTATTTTTGAGGGAATTTTAAACACTATCCAAATTGTATATTTTTAGAATTTTATCAGTGTTTTTTACTCCAGCTTGCTGTCTTGTAATAAAACAACAATTTTTTCCCATATATGTCTTACTTTCAAGCAGAAAATAGGATTTTTCACAATTTTGTGCAATAATCATGATAAGATTGATGTAAAAATAAGGTGGCACATGTGATGAGCACAGCAATGAGGTCTGTTTTAAACCCTGCAAAATAGAAACAGTTATCATTTCATATTTCTTGGATGAAATGTTTTTTGATATTTATCAGGCAAGTGAGGGCAGGTGGATCCAGAGAAGCCTGTGCATCATGTGGCATGCTGAAGGCAAAAATTAAGGCTGCTAATTTTTGGTTTCCTCTACTTGGTGGTGTGCACCATGATGCAGATGAGCTGTGAATGCCGCTGGGTGGTGGCGGGGGCTCAGCCCTGGGGACAGACTAACTTCTCTAGAAGCAGAACCAGCAACAAGAAAGCCTCAGCAAGAACATCCCAGCAGGGTCAGTTAATTTTTAGTAAATACTCTAAGGAAGCTTACCTGAAACTATACGCTGTGGCTGATCCGAATGGCTCCAGGTGGGTCTCAGGCTGTTTCCATTCCTGTTTTGTTGATAACAGCTTGCTTGTCCCAGCACTTGGGCCATTCCTTGGGCTGCCTCACCTAGGAGTCCTTGCTGGACTGTCTCTGCACCAGGTCTCCTCCCACTTATCAAAAGCAGGAGCTAGTCCTCGCCCATTGCCCTGTGTCCAGCTCAGAGGACCACAGTGTGAGACAGTGATTTTCAAGCGATATGTTCTTTTACAGGCATTTGCTGTGTGTCACAGCTGAAGAGGCGGTAGCTCTGGTGCTAGGCAGGCAAACGCAAGGCTCAGCTTAGACAGCCTACCTGCAGGGAAGCTCTGCTCAGGGCTCAGACCTCCTCAGACCCCAGTGTCAATCTCCTCTTGATCAGCTACAGGAGAAACAGGTTTCTCATCTCCAGAGCTGCGTGGGTCACATCCATCCTTATCCCACCTCATGCTGCTTGGCCTTAAACTCCTCACCCCTTATTGTAAGAAAAGATGCTTCCTACAGAGACAGTCTAACATGCTTTGTTGCACTGCCAAAGTCACTCTTTCCCAACCCTTCAACCTAGAAAACATGGATCTCCATCCTCAGAAGCTGGGGACAGTCTGCCACGTATTTATACAACTGGCCCTTTCTCCTGATAACTGTAAATGTAACAAATGTATCATGTAGGGGATGCTATCACTTCAGGTGGTCAGAATCATTGCACAACCAAAACAAGTCTTGGTTCTTTGTGAATATTGGGACGGTTGTAAGACAAGGGACTCCTGAATAATCCCTTTAGGCGCCTGGGCCTTGGGAGAACAGGTATGCAAACTACAGAGATAAGGAGGCTGCAGGATAATCTGAAGACCCCTGCCAAGAGAAGCCAAACAAACATGTGCGACAGACATTACCATATATTAATGAATTTTCGGAAAAGCCATTACTATGATAAACATTTCTTGGAAGTGTAATGAATATGTATGTTAACATAGCATAAATACCTAGTAACTGTGTCTCTTCGGTGCACACGTTTGGAGGAGAGATCCCCCGTGTGCCCGGCACCGCAATAAAGAATACCTGCTTAAGTCTGCCGACTATTGAGTCTTCAATTCCGGCTTTTCACGGCATCACTCCACACCATGACCTAAGACTCCTGAGTCATCTTCCAGCACGACCATGCTGTATTTACATCACAGGTAGATCAGATGCAGGAACCCCTCTTGGGGGCTAATTGATGCCTCTTAAAATCAGTGTTTCTGAAGAAACTATGAGAGAAACCATGGATCCAAGGATGGCTCTGAGCAGGCTGCAAAAGGAGCTGTCGATAAGGAGTCATAAACACAATGTCAGCCCTAGAGCACCAGACCAATGGTACCCTGTGGCTGCTGGGTCTCAAAAGTGACCACAGTCTCAACAGTCACTTACCACCCTCCCGAGGATGTTGCCTAGTCTTGCCTAGGTCTAGTATAAAGAGCTCTGACCTGTGCTATCTGTGCCAAGAGATGAATCTGGCCCAGGACTGGCACAACCTGGGCTATGGTTGTGCTTTCTGATGATTCCTTTCATGCTGTGACAGGATCACACACTGCAGATTTGCATCCAGAAATTACATCCTATTGCATACTGAAACTATTCATACAGGTGATATTTGAGTATTAGCAGCCCTCCTACTTCTGTCTCCACTGTAATTGCTGCTAAGTCTTCCTGATAGTCTTGTAAATGAGGAAGAGATCAAATACATACAAATGCTTATGGTACCTTGTAAAATAGCAAGCCCTTAGGAAACACTAGCCTTCAGCACTGAATGTGGGTTCAGCTGTTGCAGAACTGTGCTATTTGCAAGCACTTTTCCTTATTTTTTGTGTCTTTTTGGAGGGGAGGAGGAGAGGAGGGAAAAGGGGTTGAGCATTACTGGGCCGCACTTTAATCCATAGCCACAACTGGTGCCAGTCCTGAGGCTGTTCTGGCCGGTTGCTTAGGTGAGAAGTGCCTGCTGCCCAGCTCTGCTTCTTGGCCCGCCCATGTTATCTGTTTGCAGTGTCATGTAGTAAGCTCTCTGGCCTTACATGCTGCAACTCTCTTGAATACAGCTTAAAACACTCCAATAACCACAAACACCCTGCCCCCCGCCACTAAAGTAAAAAGTTTCATTAACTTTCCTTCTTTAAAGAACCAGGGAGACCAGAGACGGGATGGTCTCTGTCTAGTTATGGTACCCCACGGCATCAGTAGGAGAAACCTACGGGCAGAGCAACTGCCTTCATTGTGTGAAATGTGGCCTAAGACAAAGCTTTGAAAGCCCTTAAGATGCCAGTGCTCATGGCTGCAGCACAGGTCAGAGACTGTCAGGCTGATCTTAGTCTCAAGAAGCAAAACATTCCAGACAGTAAAAAGAAAATACCCCAGTTCATCTGCTGGGTCTCCTCCTAGTTCTGAGTATCAAGAAGAAAAACACACACAGCAGGGACTATAATTAGAAAGGAGCATTACGAGAAAAGGAGTGAAAATTGCTCTGCCAACCTCAGTTCTGTTTAGGTTGCATCTACTTTCTCCATAATATACTTTGTCAGAAATACTACACTGGGCTTATAATGGCTGCAGAGTCTAATATTGATAACAACACCAATGCCTTTCCCCGGAGCCACACTGAAATTAGAGGTTTCAGTGTTATCTGTAATAGGAAAACTAGCTTCCATTATCTGGGAACTGTCCTGCAATGAAGCAAGACCCATCACTGGCAGCGAAACCAAAAGACACTCATTTCTAGTTTTTTGATGAAACCGTAACATTCCTCTTCTGTGCACTTGGGTTCATTAAACAGGGCACTTTTCAGAAGTGCCACTCTGTTTTCAAAAATGCATGCAGCGAAACTCACTTTTTCCTTCTCCTCCAACAGAAGAATGAAAAAGAATTTCTTGCTTTTCTGTCAGGCCTTGAGAATTTCCTGAGGAAAATCTGGATAGCTTAGCCACACTGCTGTGTCCTAACGAGGTGTCAAGTAGGATGGATGTGGACGTTCCCTGCTGCAAGTGGCCACCAGTTGCGTGGCATTTCTTTGGGTATTCTTGCTACAGAGACCAGGCATGAATCACTGACTCACAGCCAGGCACACAATCCCGTTCTGTAGCTACTATATATTTTTTCCCTCCTGTTTGGAGATGTCTTATGGCTAGTAATTTCCCTTTGCGTATTTCAGATATTTGGGGAAATTTCCTGAAAGCTGTGATGGCTGCCCGAACCCTGGCAGCGATGCTTTCTTACGGTTGGAGCAGTGGTCTAGACAGTCTGCTGAGTTAGGCTTGAATTTTTTAAGAAAAATCTTCATCTCTTCTGCTGCTGCAGTGGATCTCGTTGTTTACAATGTTTTGTTCCTTCCGTGCCTGCAGATGTATTTCACTTAATGAAGACAATCGTTGTCTTTACATCATAACATTGTAACACCAGGTTTGTTTTGTGACACTTTGCCTGTGATTGCTCTTCGGACCCACTGAGAGTGTCTTTGTTGTTTTATGGATTATATATCTTGGGTATATTTCTCCATATTTTCATTACTGTTTCTATTGCATTCATAGAGCAAGGCTTCTTCCTTCAGCTCTCCAAGAACATCTTTGCATTCCCATGGGTGGTGCTTAATAAAAGACTTTGTAGCTTAATTTAGTGCCAACAGTATTTGTCTTCAGGTTTTGAAGGTAGCAAGACCGAATCCAGAAGGAGTTCTATTTTTATTAAAAAATAACTCTGGTTTCTTATTCTCTGCATGTCAAATGGATCACAACAGTAGCACTTAATTATCTTTATCTACCTCTCTACTCTCTTCTTAGCATTATTTAAATTGCTTGTGTTCAAGATGCAAAACTTAATCTTCAGCAAGTGCTTGATCTTGCAAACCTTATTTATATGAAAAGCTGAAATCAGTGTCACTAGAATTTGTCTGACAGTGGGTTTCACTTTCTCCGCGTCTCATCAGCTCCCCGATGGTGCAGACATAGTGCTGGGGATTTGTGCCCCTCTGCTCTTCACTGATCATATACAGAGCAATATCTGAGGAGCAAAATATTTAGTCTACTGAAAGCCTTTGGGTTTGACTGCAAGTAAAGAGCTGTGATACACGTGTGCTTGGGAAAGGTGACGCTCTCTGTCCCTTCACTTGAGGATGCACATTTCTGGCTGGATGGTCCAAAGTCAGAGCAGTGGATTAAGTTTTCTCCTGCACCCACTCGTGGCACACACGGTCTGTTGTGCTGCTTTGAGAAGGGCGAATTTTTCATCTGAGTCTGTGCTCTGTCTCCTTCCGAGGTTTCACTTGTGTAGTTACAGGCTTGTACATCCTTGCAAGGAGAATAATACATAACCACAGGTGCTTATTGACTGGGGCACTATTGAGTTACAAATAGACTCGCCTGTGCCTCGGGGTAGGGGAATGAATAATTGATGAGGGCTGTGGTGTAATGAAGGAAGGTGGAGATGGCCCCTCCGACTCGCACACTGGCTTTCCTGCCACAGCTCAAACACATCAAAGGGATGCCCAGGGAAGATGCTGCTCACACGCTGGTGCCAATGGCCGCGATACGTTTGCAGAGGCAGAAGCGAGCGTGGGGCTTAATTACCAGGCACACCATCCCAGAGTCATTAAAGGGGGATAAGGTTAATCTTCTGGTTTCTCTGAGCTGAACACAGCCTGCCAGGGTCTCACCCAGATCTCTGCACTTTTCCAGTGAAAGCAGAAATTTTCATAAAATGCCAGGGCTGGTGGTGGGAAATGAACTTTGCCTCCAAGTGCTTCCTAAACAGCCATCAGGGCTTAAAAGGATTATTGACCTGAAGGAAGGAGAGGTGATTTGTGAGTGATCAGGAAAATCAGTGAGTCACACATCATTTCAGGCTTAGTGTCCTCTGCAGATGACTTATGGACCGGCTCTGACACCCCAGAACAAGGAGGATCCCTCTTCTGGATGTGGCCCTGAAGATTTCCAGGTGTAAACCTGGCCTACAACCCAGTGGCATGAGTGGTGATGGTGAGCACATTGATTTGAGTTACTTACATAAATACACAAGACTGGGATGGAGCAAGAGTTAAAGAAGTAGTCTTCTATGAAAAGGATGTTTTGCAAAGTGCTGGTTGTGATTTGCAGAGCCAGTCCTTAGTTTTTTCTCCTGTCTTGACGGCAAGGTGCATAAAGTATCCAGCTGTTTCTGCGTGTCTGAGCCAGTGAGCATTCAAACTTTGGCTTTGCAGAAGTATTTTGCAACCTTGTGATAAAACCCCCCTATCTGTTCCCTTCCCATTAGAGCTTGTGTAACTCTTTGCAGGGCAGAGCAAAACCAACTGTTTTGCACCAACTGTTTTCAGCTCATGGCTCTGTCCAGACGTCAAGATGCAGAAAGATATTTTCATGTCATATACAGAAATACTTAAATAAATGAAGTGTTTTCATTACAGCAGGAAGCAGCTTGTGCAGTTCCTGAAATACTGTCATTTCATCTTTCAGAGACCAAGAAATAATAGGAAAAAAATTCAGGTCCTAATTCTAATCCAGTAAAAGTTCCTATAGCTTGTTCCCCTAGGAAAATTTCAGTTAAAATTTGCCCCCTTCAGTAGTTTTTTTAATCTCACCTCCCCTCCAATGATGGCAACTTTCTTTGCTCAGATACCTACCAAATAGCCTCAATGCCTTTGGAAGACTTTAAAGTGAAGATCTAGGGTTAAATCCAGCTAAATTTAAATATGTTCTGATATAAAATGTAATCTCCTATCATCAGCAGCTCTCATAAATGCTACTTTGCTAAAATGCCCAGTTTCCAAGCTGTGCTTTGATGTACAGTTTATCCATTCACCACTGATTTTTGATTGGTAGTAAAGGCTTTTAGTGAGGATGACAGAAATGTTTTATCCACCATCATAAACATGGTTTTATTAAAAAGAAAAAAAAAATTGAAAGGGTAGGAATAAGAAAAATGCAGGTCCCGAGTTCTCTTTTCATAAGTTATTGGGAAAGACTTTATAGCTGAATCAGCTGCTGAGTTGCTATGTTTTCATCTAGGAGGATGCAAATGTAAGTGTTTCTGGGCTGTAACTGCGGTACGCACAGGCTCTGGGGTACCCACAATTACTGTCTGAAGGTTTAGTACTGTGGGAGAGAAATAAGCAGTTTATTGCATTCATCCTACCAGCCTGGATTTTTACAGAGAATGCAAGAGCAATCCTGCTGCCTTTTACTCCAGCCCTCTTCGTGGTGCACGGCATTTATCTTTTTGGACTTCTCTCTGAAAAAAACCCTGTGTATTTCATTTTTTTTAAGCTCTACTGTGAACGAGCTTTTTCAGGACCTACGCTAAATTAAGTGAGGTCTTGCAGCAGGAGGTCTTGACCCCTTGGATTACTGTGGACCCTTCCAAGAAGCCAAGGGACAGGGAATTATTACACTTACTTCAGAACCAGTTACTACCAGTGGAACCTCCAGGTTCTGCTGAGCTTTTTCCAGCATTCCCTACGTCAAGTCTTCGTGCAAACCTTTTCAGAGGGACTCACATTGGGATGTGCCACAGGAATATTGGGTAGTGTCCAACAAAGGGATGTGTTCAGATCAGCTCTTCACTGGATGAGACTGGACCTGCTTGTGTCTCATTGCAAACCTTAATGTCTTCCACTGCCCCTCAGTGTCTGGCCCTTAGCCTGCTCCTTAAAGTCTGCTGTAACTCCTAACAGTGCTCGGGAGACCCCGGAAAGGCTTAGAGAACTGCCTACCATGGTGTTGTTCACAGAAACATCTCGACATCCCAATTGCCACGACAATGTCCGTCCTTCGCAATGCAACGGCCAAGCCTACCATTTGCGAGCAAGCAACTCACCTCCCCAAACCAATCCTTCCCTGGGGCCTCTTCCCTTTTGAAGGAAGAGAGCTGAATAGTTTATTTTATGATTGCATATATCTGGACTGAATCCTACCAAATGCTTTAGCACGGGCCCTTGCCCATCTGTCAGAGAGACGGCGTGGTGCATCTTGACATTGTGCTGTGCTGTACCTTGCATATTGATCCAGATCTAGCACATCTCTCGATCTGGTGGGGAAATGTGTGGCAGCTCCTGCACTGCTAAGTACTGAACTTAGTAGAGTGCCACCAGGCCTCTGGAGACCCTGCAAGTCTCCAGAGAAAAGAAACATAACATTGCTCAAGAGACGGATTCGTCTGCAAAAGAGAATGGTGATGTTTGTTGACATCAATTGAATAAATAAACAAGACAATAAATTTGGAAGTGCTGCTGAAATTACTTGGAAGTGCTGTACATTGAATTTTACCTGTTTATATTGTTTGTGGAATGGGCTGCTCTTTCATGTATCATCATCTTTTTGATATACTGATTTTGTATGATTTCATCATGTATCCTGGGAAAATATAGAGGGAAAAAAGATTACTACCAGGCCTTAAAAGCACAGATGAACTAAACCAAAATCCCAGAGATAAAAATGAAATTGTTCTAACTCAGTGTGACAAAGTGAAGTGGAGGTCATCCTGGGAAACAACGCTGGTACTTGTGAGATGAAATGCTTCAGTAGCTTCCACGGCACAACTTTCCTCCTGACTTTCTGAGAACAGTAAGTTAAGAACTAGGAAATACAATGATTGTAAATCTTCCAGACTCCTCCTTGTCTAACAGGCCCCTAATGATGGAAGAAGTGGTCCAGGAAAGTGGCTGGTCTGGAGTCTCTTCTCAAGGTATTTGATTTTGCAGAAACAAGACCGGATTAAATCTTGCCCAGAGATCCTGGCTTTTCATGTGAACTTTGAAGAATTCTTTAGTTTTACACCATTTGCAACAATTCTTACTTTTTTCCCTCCTTATAATCCCAGGGAGTTTGGAGCTGTTTTACCTGAACCCTCAAGGAGGGAGTTTGCTTTGGCTTAGTGTCCATATTCACTTGTATCTGAGAGGATTTGTGGGAAGACTTGTTAACTGTTTGGTATTGGCTACCTGTTCTTTGTCTCAGATTTTTTGACTGAAAGTTTCAACAACGGGCACATGCAGTACTGTGGGACCGAGGCAGCCAGTCTTGATTCCCTAGGGCTTAAAATCAGATTTACTGTAAAAGCAACATAGCTAGGTTTTCTTTGCTTTATTTTTTTCTCAGAAGCACCCTCCGCCATCTCTCTGGGACTGGCCAGTTCAGTCTAGTTTACGTGGCACCCTCCCACCAGAGCAGTTGAATGACCTCCCTGCCCCAGCCTCCCAGGACACAGCAGGGAGAAACTTCAGCATTGCTGAACTGGGCAAAAAAAAGCCCACAGCCACGGGACTGAGGGGAAAAGGCTGTTCTGGCAAGAGCAGGCTACATGCGCAGAGGGACGATCAGCTTGAGCACATGAACAGTCTTGGTCCATGAGGACCATCAGAGACCCTTGACTTCAGGAGTGTGAGCATTTTGATAGAGGTGTTTACGAATTTCCCCAAACCCTCCATATGCTAATAACAGAGAGGAAGGACTAGGAGACACCCTGGAGAGCCCTTAGGGCAAGATGAGCTCCCAAAGTAAAATGTGTTGTGCTGGCTATGACCCACAGGTGAGGACCTCATCATGGGAAGAAGGAGTCTGCTCTGAGACTGGTCAGAAGACACTCTCCTCTGCTTTCAAGCAGTCATGGCTGAAAAGATTCAAGCTAAAAAAACCAAAGTGTTCAGCGTTCAACTGCCAGTTGGAGCCTGAGGTTTGCCTTAAATCAGTTCATTGTTCTTCCTGCTTTTCCTAAATGCAGTGGTGGCGGTCCCAGCAGAGGCGTGTGTGCTAATCGTAGAAGGATGTAATAGCTCTGGACTCCCCCTGGAGAGCTCAGTGGCTCCCGCGCCTCTGTTCCACCCCTTGTGGGGCAATATATTAAGGAATTTAATATTATTTGGAAAACTGATCACAGGAATGTTCTTCCTGTCCCCTGGGCACCGTTGCAGTCTCATAGTGACATTAGCTTTCCTGTCCACAGGCCCCTGCTGAGTGCTTGCCTGTCCCACTGCTTCAATGTATTTTAAACTCCTTTCAGTTTTATGGTTTCCTTTTTATTTATATCTCCCTGCGATACTCCCCTCTTTCTTCTGCAGTCATGAAAAAAAGCTGGAGAAAACGGCTTCCCAGAGGTACCTCCAAAGTTTGAGTAGCTTCTTCCCTGTCACAAGCCTGTCAATAAGGAGCTTGATGGGGTCTCTACCTCCCAGTCAGGGGTGGGATCTGATTTCCCAGGTTATCAGCATGACACAAGAACAGATTTGTTTTCAAGCCTCTTTATTAAAATTCTGCCTCGCACAGTGGAGCTGAATGTTCTCTATTTCAAAAGTTACCTTGTAGTTTGTGTTTGAATACAAAATGGCGTTAGAGACTGGAAACCTTTTTGGTATTTTTGCTCTTCTGGCTCTAAGGAGAATATAGGGAATTTCCATTTCAAGGCTTGGAAGACTGGAAGTCCCACCAAGCATGCATATTATTGACTAAAGCAGGACTCTGAAAAATAATATACTCCAAAGTACACACATCTCCCTCTGCATAGGTGAGAGAATAAACAACAGATGAGTATTAATCATACTGCTTAATGCGTTACTGGACAGTACCTGAACATGGTTGTGCTGACCAGAGTGTAAGAACCCATTTAGAAGAAAAATCAATAAACCTGAGAATGTAAATCCAGATCTCCAACACTATTGAACAGAAGTGAGTGCTACTTTCATCGCACAGCACAAGAATGTGAGCCTTAATGTGGGCAGAGCAGCTTTTCATGCTGTGCTGGATGCTGGCAGTAGATACTTCCACACTTTGTCTTTGAAGGGTTATGGATAAAATAGAAAGGGCATTCAGAAGCTGGAAAGCAAGATTCACCCATGTGAAGACCGCACATAGCTATTTAAAGTTGGTGAAAAGCACACTCCCTCCAATATATCACACCATCAGCACATTCATTCAGTAGTGAAGCCAGTGAACACTTTCTTGGTTAGACATGGAGGGGGTTTTTTAGAGAGAAAAGCCTCACCTCTTAGCCTTGTTTTCTGAGGAAATTAGTTTTATGTGAGTGCGATGTCTGCTCACTTCCCTGTTTCTTCGCTCCTTTTCCTGGTTATTGCAGAATGCATAACGCAGTTGAGCAAATGTGACACAGAGTAGAGGTTTCAATGACAAGCAGCGCAAGGAAAACACAAAGAAGCTTTTCCATAAGTTAAAGTTCAGCCCTTACCTGTTTCCATTAAGAGCAGCCTACTTAAAACACCAAGCCACAGCCTGTGTGTTTGTTCAGGCAAGCAGACTAAAGAGGAAAATGGAGGGCTGAAAGTACAGGAAAGTAACAGGAAACCAGGAAAATTCCAGATGGAAGAGCTGGGAGGATGTGGGTCACAAATCCGAAGGTAATCAGATGATAAATTGTTCTAAACTGGAATGGTGGAAGTAAAAAGAAATTAATAATCAACTAAATTTCTAAGTATATTTGTGTTTCAGTTTGGATGTCAAAATGCCACAAAATAAATGAACTAATCTGGAGACTGAAATAAGAATAAATAAATAAATTCCAGAAGTTAAAATGCCAAAATACAGATTTAGATAAAGCTCTATCTTTGAGAAACACATTTTGCAGTAGATGTAAAGTGCAAGACTCTCCTACAGTGCAACAGGTATACACAGGCCCAGACAGGTGTATTTACATTAGCAGGTTTGGGAAGATTTCTGGAAAAAAGCAAGTTTTAGGAATTTTTGCTGTCCTGCCCACACCTGTTAGACTTCTCATGCTATAAACTTCTGAATGATGGAGTTCATTGCCAGGACATTTCCCAGAAAATCACTTTTCTGTGAGAAAATCCTAAACACATGCCAAAAACATAATTAAATTGTGTCATTATTTCTTATTGGCATTCTAAGACAAAAAATTATGTCTGCAACCTCAACGCCACTTTCACGAGGGTCACAGCTATGTAACCAGTCCCATCAAAGCATAAGGTCTTGATTTCTGCCTCCCTTCATAAAGGTACAGTAGCACAAGACCACTTAAAACCATAACTGCATATGGGATCATATATGGGATCAATCTGATCTTTTCACTGTTTGGACAGCACAAACTCTGATGAAATTAATTAATTAATTGAACGACTAGTTTGAAATTCTTTGCTCATCTCTGCTTGTGGCCTTGAAAGAACAAGGTATAATCAGCGCAGTTCCTAATTAATGATACCTTTCCAGACACTCCAGATCTGCAGTTAAAGTTTAGGAGTTTCATTGCTTTCACACAGCCTTCGCATGGCTGGGAAATGTTGTTGCCTTGTGCCAGTGCTTCCAGGAGTTAGTGGTCCTGGAAAAGACACCTTTGCTGACTCTGAAGCCTTGGAAAGGCCCTGGGAAGGGTTTTGCAGCAGCAGCCTTAAAGGCAGGAAGGATAATTCTGAGTTCAGCTAATACAAGTGAGGCCATTCCAAAGAAAATTATTCAGCAGGCTTTTCCAGTGCTGTTGGGATGGATAAATTACCGACACGTGTGTGGACTTGCCTACGGAGGCAGAGCACTACCAGAGCACGGGCAGGATGAGCTGGATGGTGCTGAGGTGAAGACAGCCAAGGCAGCAGCTTTTTCCTACTTTCCATGGCTGGGGCTGTGCAAGAGGGAGCTTCACGCCAAGAGAGCCTGCTTTGATACAGCCAAATGCACCCAACTCGCCAAGTCACAGGGAGCATCAGGGCTGGACCTTCTTACTATACTGATCTCTGGCTCATAGGGGATAATGAGGAGACAGACCTCTGCTCTCACACTGTAAGGCCACCCCAATCTCCAATGCAGGACATGGTTTTTGGTGCTTTGCAGTGTATCTTGTATTTAAACTTCCCCTTTCAATCTGCACCACCCCCTGTCCAAGGGCTGGCTGAAGAGAGTGGAAAAATATTTATGTACTTTCTGAAAAATGTTGAAAAGTCTCCTTGATCTGTATTCAGTAAAATTAAACTACAGGGAGTCTTTGCAGGCCAGCAGCTGTCAGCCAGAATGGAGTTCATTTCATCTACTCTGCCTTGCAAAAGTCAGGTGTCTAGTTTGAGATAGTCACCCAAGATCCCTCTGCAACCAGCTGAGACACGGAGATGAAACCCTTTACGCCTAGAAGTGCCCGTCTAACCCGGCAATAGTACGCAGCTAGCTTAAATCAGACATGAACACCCCCTCATCCGACATTTAACTCAATAGAAAACTGCAGTCACAGTGGCTGCAGGGCTGGAGTCTGGTATCAGCTCCAGGAACTTGCAGATGTGTGGAGGGATTGAGAAATCAGACTGAAAAACACAAAGTGACCTGCGCTCCTGGGAGCACCACTGCACAAAATGTCACTGAGGGTCTGTGCAGCGCAGAGAAATGCAGCTGCCAAAGGTCTTCCAGAAGTCCCCTTGAGCACACAAGGTTTCTGACATACAGGTGTGGCAACAAGGGCACAGAGTCATCTGTGTTGCTTGAGCAGATCTCAGGCAGACACTGACCAAGCAGAAATACATGGCTAAGCATTGGAAGAAGTCACAGCTGGGTGGGAGAGAGGAATCTCACAAGCCTGTGTGACAGCGAGCAAGGGGTCTCTGGCACTGATGGAAATTTTGCATTTGGAAGTATTAGGCTGTGCTAATGTCAGCCACTAATGGTCAACGGCATGTCAGGAGGGAGAGACCCGTCCAAGGAGCAAACTGGAAATGACGGTTACGTTGTGCAAGGCTCATGTTGCACAGTGCTGGCCAGTTAAAGTTTCAAAGACTTGGCTTCAAGTGCTTCCTGAAAAACCACAGCCTCTCGTCTCTGCAGTGCCTCTGCAAAGAGCCCATAAATCACCTTCCCCAACACCACACTGTCTGCTCACCTCATCTGGCGTCTTCCTGACTTGGTGACACAGCTTCTCGCATAGCCCTGGCAGGCAAGGACGTGGCCCCCATCTGCCCCAGCCTCGGCCAGAGGCACTGGACTCTCCTGCAGCCTGGTGCCTGCCAAAATCCCTCCCAAGGATGCTGAGCAAGTGAGCATCGTTGTCACCGCACGCTCCCATTACCTGCACTGCCTGCACAGGATGGCCAAGGGTACGGCTGTATGAAGTCTGCTTGGGTAATAGGCTGCCAGTGTCTGCCTGAATCACTCAGAGGAGAGGGCATTTCTTCATCTTTTTAAGAAAACGTAATGTTAATGAGCTTAGTTGTCTTTCTGAAACAAAAGGGTGATTATCCCACTCAGAGATAAGGAAGGGAATGCAGGCGTGGATTCAGCACTTCTGAAGGAAGACTCCTGAGAGTTGCCCAGCCTCAGAAAGAGCTTGAGCTGGATTTTATAATGAGGCTTTGCAGAAACATATCACTGATTTTTCCTTTATTATTTTCCTCTGTGAAGAGTTTAGACTGAATGACAACAGGATAGAAAAATACCTAGCCACAGATCACTTTCTGCATTAGGTTATTCGATAATAACTGAAGTGTTCACCAATTTAAAAACAAATCCCTCGAATTGAAACAGTCCTGCCTGACGTGATAGATACAGCCACGTGTGCATGCACAGAAACAGAAGATTTCCAACGTGAAAAACCTTCTTTATATTAGTGTGAAGTTTGAGTCTTTTGTCTTCCGTTATGTGAAGTTTATAAAGAGACACAGTGGGGAGAAGCGTAACGTGATGAGGAAAATATTTCAGACTGTAAAGATCAAGTTTGGGGAGATTTTAGGACCAATTATTCTCTTCCCAAAAATCAAAATTCAGTGCCACCGGTATTTGTACAGACGCAATAAGAAAGCTTCCTCATCCACACTGCTAGTCATGTTGTTGCAATAAATCTCCAAATGCTATCTCCTCCGGCTGCTCTTGCAAACCATGGTGCTGGTCTGGCACACATCAGCACAGATGTTTTGGCAGGAAAAGGTGTTAATGAGTTGAAATTGTTGCTAATATTAAAATTAGCTGTTTTCATTTCAGCTTCCTACAGCCCCCAGGAACAAAATCAATCTGTATTTGCCAGCTGAAGGGCGATCTTCCAAAAAGGAAGAAGCACTCATTTTCAGCTTCTACAAGCGTTCTGCAAACATCAGAGGAGGGAAGAAATGTAATCCCATTGCTTGTTACAGCTTTCTCAAGGCAGCAAGGATCGGGGAGGCCCTGGAAATCTGAATGGTTTTCCATAGCAGGTTCAAAGGACCTTGCTTTGCAAGGAGAAATTGGACAAGCTCAGACACCGTGACTTTGCGGTCACCCATTTATCTAAAACAGGTCCCAATGGGAAATGAACTCATGAATCTACCCTAATCAGCAGTCTGCTCTTAGTAGGAGTGGGAGATCTCTTCTCCACAGAGATCAGCTGAGATTCCTTACTGTGACTATTACTGATGCCTCCAAAGAGCAGAACTTCAATGCTATCAAGCAATTATTGATGGCAAGATGATGCAGCTGCTGATGTCAGCTGAGAAAACAAGCCCAGATGGGGGTAATTGGGACATTAACTATTCTGGGTCATCCTCTGTGGCCACCTCTCTCCTCATAGTCTTTAAAGCAGGAGATACTCTACAGAAAAGAGCTACTGAGGGTGAGGAGTTATGGTAGATATAGAAGTCATGGTAGATATAGAAGTCTATCTGTATGTAGCGAGTCCAGGTAGCGATGTTATAATCCTGCCCTAGATGTTCTAGGTCTCTACTTCTATCAGAGACATTGAGTCAAGGAGCAATTTGAAGCATTGCTGGTGGTGCTGTCAACGGGAACAGGAGTAGCTATTAATTTCCCAGCTGGAAGACTGTGCTTGGAGAGAGGAGCTGGCTCTCCCTGCCACGTGTTAGCCCTGATAAGTTGCACTGCACGGTAGCCAGCCTCCGGGGAAAAATGCTTCATTCAGCACCAAACTCTCCTTCCCCTCAACCTTTTCTGTTTCTCAGCTGTGTTTCTTGTTGCTGTCTCTACCCAGCTTTGCTCCTTCAGGGGTTCCTCACCTTTCAAAGGCTGTGTGCAGTGAAGCACATGTAAGATGGATCTTTAAAAGCTTTGCAGTAAGTTGAAGTGTTTCAGCTTTGTAGTTCTAATTAGTAGAACGTGTCAGCTCTCACAGGGATGAGATGAAATTTGATGTTTCTTTGTGCTGGGCAGACGGCAACATGTGGCTTGAATGTGGTGGTTTAGAGATGCCTGGAGGTGATGCGTGTATTCTGCTCTAGCTTTGGTGGAATTTGACACAGGTCGGTGTGCAATCCGTGTCCAACAAACCTATCAATGTTAGCACCCCATGGGGCTCAGGTTTTTGTCCCTTAATGGGAGCTTGGGTAGGTGTGAAGTTGCCTGACTTGGACCTTTTCTCAATGCAGTAGTATCCTGTGCGTTGGTAGCAAGTGAGGAGCTTCCTGTACTTTAAGTTTTCTTTCTATTAAGATCACAAAACATATGAACTAGCAGCAGGGAAACAAAGATCTAGGTAGTGAAACAGGACTAAACACTCAACATGTTTCCGTGACGAAGTGCAGCTTTAACCAGGAAGTAATTTGGAAGAAAACCACTGCAACCAGCACAAAACAGAAAGAAGAAAATGGTACATGGCTGAAGTAGTGACCTCAGTGGCCCAGAACAAGCTTGGACAAGATTCTTAGTCCAGGCAGAGACCTCCTGCCTAGCTGTTTGTCTTGCTGACACTGGGAATAGAGGAGACTTGCAGCAAATATTCCAAAGTTGTTGTCCCATCATTTCCAGACTGTGATTTGAACCATCTGAGCAACTAACACAAGAACAGAAAAATAAGTAACAGGAGCAGGTCTTGACCCTGAGGCTTTACTCTTCTCAAAGGGGAGATTACACCATGGAAAGGCAGGGCTTGTGCTGGTAGGAATCTGTGCCCAGCCATGCACTGATAGACTGGGCTGCAGCCTACTATGACTTGGTAGCCATCAGCTTTTAAGTCTCTATGCCAAGTGGCATGAGTGTATCTTCTAGCCCCTTCCTCACTGGTGCCTGATCACCACCACAACACACTAAGGGCATGAAAGGGTCATGCTTCCTGTTTACAAGAGAAGAGATGAAGTGTTTTGTGTCCTCCCTGCCTGCATTCTTGCCCTCTTGTGTCCCGTATACGGCTTCGGCTATCGCAGCCCCACTTTTTAGAACTTGGAGTGTTTTTGATCTCTATGACTTTGGTCTTCTAGGCAGCAGTGTTTTGTCATCAGTAGCAGAGTAGGCAATAATCATTCATAGCCGCTTCTGTCTTGTATGAAACTAAAATAGTTCTGACCTGGACTTGAAAGAAATGTCATAAACTTCAGGCCAGGGTGGGGAAAAATGATCCTCGCGATGACAACAGAACAATCATGGAGATGTACTTTTGCCAGTTGGAAATGTCATCTGCTCTTCATTTCATGTTCTCACACACACTTGTAGGACTGTCTTGCATTTGCCATGCAGACTGCTTCTCCCTTTATTGGTGACTTCCCCCCAGCGGGCTTCCAATTCATTGTGTTGCCTGATTAAGAAGTGGATTAGGACTGTATGTTCTCATCTCTGATTGGGCAACACCTCTAAGGCTTGTTCAGGCCTGACAGACAAGCTTCTGGGCTCCTTTCTCACCTTTTCCAAGCTGCAGCCTTGCAATATGAGGGTTGTGATGCACTTCATCTGCATCTTCCACAGTTTTGTCTTCCCGTGACCTTTCTTTCACTCATCCTGCTGCTGGGATGCAGCAGACCTGCCAACGCAGAAATGCCTGGAGAGGATTTGGGTGCTTTGCCTCTAATCCAAGCAGAGGTGTGTGTCCCAGGGAGGGGATGCTGATACACATGACAATGCCTTGCAGAGCAGCCTCATTCACACTTTAGCAGAGAAGCATTTTAATTAATTGTCAACGGTTTTTTAATATATAGATTTAGCAGCTCTGCCTGAGTAAAAACTGTTTGAGAGATTAAATTCTGTTTGGATTAATGGCCTCTGACAGCTTTTCCTCCTTTGCAAACAAAGTGGGTTTGAAGTGTAATAAAACAGAGCGTGGGATGCATTGAACATGAAGAGCTGTTCAAGCTGGTAGCCGAGTGAAACATCACCAGCCTCCATCCAGGGGAACCCACAGACAAACACACCTTCCAGCCACAAAGGTTTTTCTTGGATGTGGCTTCAGGATCTCCGATGCCTCAGCCTCCAGTACAGTTGTTTGTGGCAATGCATGGTAGTCGTTTGTATGGGGTTTTTGGATGTAGGGCTCTGCAAACCGTGGGGCTGACATCTGCAGCACCTGCAGGAGGCAGATACTGAGCAGCTTTGTTTATTCTCCTTGTTTCACGGTTGAGAGGAGACTAATTCACAACATGGTCACATAAACAGGTGAGATCTACTTCCCAAGAAAGTTTTAAGAAGGAATGATGCTGGTCCTAGGGCTGTAAAGGACTCTGAGGAAAATGTGGCTTTCCCCATGTCTATAGGCAGCTCCCAGCTGGGTCATCCGTTTAGATGAATCACAGTAATGATTAATGAAACCTTTCTACCAGGGCACTGTTTCTTTTTCATATGCAGTCCCACTTCCATGTTTCTGAGACTGAGGAGCAATTAGTTTAGCACCCAGACTGTTTAGAGTGGGGAACAAATGAGCAGACTCACCATGAAACTTACCACCAACCATCCTGCCGTGCCATACACACTGCTGCATTGACTAAGACAATCCTACGTGGATGGACTACAGACATCTTACAACCTCAGCCTCCAAAGCTCAGGCAAAAAGCCCTGATATCCTCCTTTCCATGATACAAACAGATGTCCTCTGGGTCTGCTGAGAAGGGCAGGAAAGATGTTGGAGACAATGCCTTACACATACTGAAGCACAGTGTACAGGAGAGTAAAAGGCCCCTGCTCCTTTTCTGTCATGGGTATATCAACACTCCTGAGCTAGGGCTGAGGCTCAGGAACAAGCAGCTCTGGGAAGGATGTCCTACCTCCTTAGTTGTGGAAATAATTTTGGCATCTGCAGGGAAGCCTGATATGCCTTGTCCTGGTGGCACTCTGTGAGCACAAATCCAGAAGTCTCTTCACTGCATGTTTCAGAAGACTATCTCAGTGATGAAGTTCTACTTATGGTTAACCATGCTTAGCAAACAATGTACAGTTTGTCTGAATACATGTAGCTTTAGCTTTCAGCCACTGGTATCTCAATGGGGTCTTTCATTCTGAGCCCATCTACTCTGGTGGTCGTCAGGTGGGAGAACAGTGGAAAAAGTGATGTCAAAGCCATGTCAGCCCTTAGAAACCTGTATGCTCCTGGCACTTTTCCTGTAGATAAAGGAATAGAGAAGTGTTTTTATTGATTTGTAGTATTTCTTTTGAAACAACATTTTTTTTCCTAATAAGGTGACTTTAAAGGGCCAGTAGAAATAAAGAAGGGAGAGAACTTTTGTTTTAAAATAAATCTTGTGCCTGGTGTTGAAGACTTTCAATACCACTCACATTGACCCAGTCAAAATGAAGTTGCTCATCATTCAGAGTTGCAGGACATCTTGAGCTTCTTTCTCATGGGATTTGAGAAACACAATGCATGAAAATGTGAAGAAAGCCAGGAGAACTAGTAGTAGCAAACTCACTTTAATTGAACAGTTGCTCAGATCATACTTCAACTTGTTGAATTTCTAATTGTTTTAAAGCATAGACTTGAGAACTCTTAAATGTGTATATGTTTTATTCATGGAAATGAAACTCAACAACATTAAAGAACATGGTTTGTATGACAGTTTTATGAACTTTAAATGAATGATTTTAACAAAGGATTCAAAATGTATTAGCAAGTGATTATCAAATAACTTGTTAATGATATCCAGGAGCTATATATTATGACAGACCATTGCTCTGAACTCTGAGCCCTTGTGTGATTATTTTGGTGCTAGGAAGGAGCAAACTGCAACTTCTAAGGCAACGAAAACTTTCATTAGAAATAACATTCAATAACTAACAATAATCAGGATTAATGGCACTGTCGATGATTCAACCAAAAAGAATTTTTGAAGTTAAAAGTGTACCGAAAATCGTTTGAAGCAAAAGTTGCTTTCCCAAATCACGTTATTTCATAGCAAAATCATTTCCTTTGACATACACAGACCTTCTCTGTCTGTCTGAACACGGATTGCCCTTTAATACAGAACATGATGGAACGATTAGAGATAAGGTATACATTTTCAACAGTAACTCAATGAAGCATGTGGTGGATCAATGGGAGTCTTTAAACTTAAATTGTGTGTCTCCTCTCTAAAGGTCTGCTTTAAATCAGCCCCAAGTTCAGGTACAAAACACAGGGTGAAGCTGTACTAAAAGCTGATATAAACTCAAATTGATATCCTGCAGGAAATTTCAAGATTCTAAAATTATATTTTGCCATAAGTTGAGATACAAAGCAGGTTAAAAAAAATCCCCTAAATATTTCATTTTGACACAACCTAAACATTTTGTTTTGGCTGCATTTTTTAAAACTTGCTTCATATATATATCAACTCTCTTCTCCACAGGCAGATTATCCGTGTTATGTATTACCTGTGCTGTTAGCATTAGGTGGCCACGGTGCTTCCAGGCACAGCTGTTTTTACAGATCATTCTGTTTTCCTGCACTGTGGACACTACCTGTCTTCATGCAGGACAGTTTGTGTTTCTCTGCACAGCACTGCTGTGTCTAGCCCAACATCGCATCTCAGAGAGAGCCGGGGGAGCCCAGGAAAGAGATTGCAGTTTCCCTGGGACAAAGAGGAAGAATCGGTGACTGGTATTTCTGAAGCATGTCCCCTTGTCTCTGGGAGGGGTTACTGATGCAGATGCGGTGCCCTGCAAACATATAGACACTATGGCTAAGGAAATTAGTGCCATGGGAGCCACCGGTTGTGGGGAACATGCAAATGCACTGATTTGACTCTGCCGTGTGGGTCACATATATCTGAGTAGCTCTGCACCAAGTCCTCAGCTTGCTAGTGTCATCCTTGCGTTTCGTTGTCCGAGGTGTCCTGATTCCCCATAGCTCTGGGAAAGGGAAGACTGGATGTGTACAGCAGCTTGTTTCATGCTAGCCAAATAATAAGGGCTACAAATAGTAAATCAATACGGCTAAAGCCAGCATAAGTAGTCTCTTTTTTACTATGTCCTTGGCAAAGGTTCTCAACATCACAGCAGAGCCCAAAGGGAGATGCCCACTGCTGGAAAGGATTTGTACCATTTAGGAAGTCAAGAGCTTTTTGTGTATCAAGCAATTATCTGAATAGAAGGATTCTTTTTAATTACTTGCTTATTTTCTGGGAGTGCCAAACAAATGTTCTTGCTGTAATGAAGGCAATGAACCAATGTGACTCTTCTGAACCTGAAGGCGTTTAATCTACAAAGCTCCAAACAGGGCCTCAGTCTGCCTTTATTTAGAGCTGTGAACATGTGAAATAGAAGCTCTCTGCTTTGAATTAGAAAGGTGGATGTGCCACATCTTGCTGCTGCAGAAGACAGTTTGCTTCCACTCCCAGTAATCTCTCTGGGGAGGCATCCTTCATTCTTTCACCTAGGGAAGCAGTTTTCTTGTCACAGAACTACATTGAATTGTTCTGGCACAATTTGCCGATGGTAGACCATGATGTATGTAACTTCATTTGCCATTCACTCAACTGTTTTTGATATTTTTTATTTAACCTTTATCATACAGCTTTTATTAACACTCAGGTCACAGTAGCAAGCCAGAGGCATGTTTTTTTGTTTCAGGTATAGATACCGCACTTACTCAGCAGTCACACCCAGTCACCCCAAACCTGATAAAGCTACTGAGTACGTTTGCTACAAGAAGTGTGACTTGACATGCTAAGTCATTCCAAATTCTGGATGGAGGTTTCTGAGTCCCCTTCTCTGGAGCTTATTATCTTGGTTATTCTGAGATTTGCTCTCACTTGAATTGTGACCTCTGCTCACACCGATGGCTTATTTCCCTTTGGCCAGCCCATGGTGAGTAATTACTACATCATTTGAACACCAAATATGTGCTTCATTTCGCATGCTGCCTGAACCTGCCCTTAATCTCATCTCTACCTCTCCGTTATCACAGCTACAGATCTTTCCCTGCTCTCATTTTATTTGAATGGCAAGAGAAATTTTACCTCTTTGCCCGTAGTATCCTTTGTAAGGTCCAACCCTGAGTGACATTTTGTGATTTTCATCATATTCCTGCATTTCCTGATGCCAGGAAAAGATTCCCTGTTACTCAAAACCTACTTCAATATACTAAACTTTGCTGAACTATTAATTACTTATTAATTGGCTCTTGCATTCAATAAACATGCCATAGCTTCTCACGATCTAAGATTTAGCTCTTTAATAAGCACATCCATGAGTCTAAACTCTGCTGTTTTTAAACCCTTCAGAGGCACAGCAAATTATAAGTTCTGCTGTTCTTTCTCAAATGTACCCTTTAATGCTGGAAATTTTAAACAGAAAAAAACCATAAAAGCTATTGTGAACAAATGGGTCATGAATATGGGTGGCTTAGCAAAGAAAAAGTTCTTAACCGGAAGAGTAACGGCAACTTTCCAAAAGCCGAGGACTGGGATCAGGGACTGGGAAACCCTTCCCATCCCTTCGACCTCTTAAACAAAATAATAACAGATGGTATGAAGAACATTACCGAGGAAATACTATCACATTTGCCTGGAAGACCTTAGGTTGAGGCATAACCTGGCCACATTATTCAGGTCCTTGTTCTTCTGGATGTCACGACTTCTCTGTGATTTGCTTTCCCATGTTCAAATGTGGGCAACAACAATGCCTTATGCCAAGAGTTGGCTGAAGGATTAATGTCTATAAGATAATCCAGAGTGGTGGTATAGATGTGCTAAGAAAAGCACATGAACTCCAAAAGCTGTTAAGTCTGTCACATCGGCTTCCCCTTGCAGCCACAGAGAAAGGAGCAGGAGGAGCGTGCATGAAGACCATGTAATGAACTCCACAGGCACTCTGCACAGGGATAAATATAAAGTCTAGGCAGTTTTGCTGCTGATTGCAGGAGAGCTGGCATGTCTGCCCGGCAGAGGAGTTACAGGCTAGCTAGTAGAACAACAAAAGGAAAAATTAAGCTGGCTGTTGGGAGGAGTTGAATGATGTAGGACTGCAGATAGAGAGCTCTGAGACAGCACCTCAGGATGTCCCTGAGATCCGTTGCTTGGGTTCCTGGCAGCAGTTGCCTTGATTTCCTTGTCCAGGCACAATGAAGGGCTGTCACTTCCACTCTCCCAACCTGCTTGAGGGCTGGTGCGTGTGCTTGAACAGGGCAGGAAGCCACATCTCCTGCTGCCGTGAGAGGAGCCAGGCACGGGGTACCACAGAGTGTATGAGGAGCGGAGGCATCCTTCTGCCCCACTTGCAGATGCTGCAGTTGCCTGTGCTGAGCCACGCTTATGCCCAGGGCATCCTCCATTGGCTGCCTAAAAAGAAACATCTCTGCGACCTTCACATTTCACAGCAAGGAACTCCCCAAGCCCCACGGTTCCCCTTTGGGAGGATTTAAACAAATCCTCTAGACAGACATCCAGGTGTGATTTAAGGACCAGTAGACTCTTCAACACAGCAAAAAATACATTACTTGATGTGGAGTTGCTGAAGTCCTATCATGCTAAGAGAACCAAATTGCTATACCTGTTAGTGTACAACTGTTTTCCTCAGATAATGGCTTTTATCTTCAGCAAACTTGATGGTTTGTTGTAAAATAATGTTAAGCACAATGAAATAATAAACAGCTGGCATGTTTTCTTGTTAACAAAAAAAAGCTATTAAAGTTGTAAACATCATAACAGCATAGCACTGCTATTGAAGGAAATGGGTGATAAAACAGTTATTTGTTTCCAATAAATATTTTGGAGGTGGTGTAGTTAGAATGTATCAATTATTTATCTCCCTATATGGTTGAGATGTGCACTTTAATAAAATGTAGAAAGGTTTTTAATTTTTCTGAACAGTAAATGCAATTGATTTTGTGACTAGCGTGAAGAATAGATTGACTCTAATGTCTTTTTCTTGTAGTATTTTGTATTGTCTTATGCAGAAATATCATTCAATAGATTTTTAAAAAATACTCCACTAAAATGGTCAGAGAGAAGGATAAATCTCATTAACTCAAAATTCTTCATTTTCCATATGCAAATATGTAAGGACTATCATTATCTTTTCTTTCATCTGAATCACAGTGTTTGTCATGTTTATTTGTTCTGTATTTTCATAAACATTTAGGGTTATTAATAATTTAGAAAATATGTTTAATTTTGGTGTAATGAATTCATGCAGGCAGAATAAGTATGCAGGGTAAGCAGTCAGCATGCCTAGTACGTATTAAACATACTTTACTCTTTGTGTTCGTATCCACTTGAGATATGTGAACCTGGCTTAAGCAGGCAAGAACAGTCTCTCACCTTAATGCCTTGCTTTAGTGTAAATCCAGGGTAGCTCCCGCAGCCAGGGGAGTTAACTCTAATTTATATCTGTGCATTTCAGCAGCAGGCACAGTTCCAGATATCGCGTTGAAATTGCTCCTTACTTACAGCGCGCTGAGCAGCGCAGCTTCTCTGTGGACTGCCACGTAAGCGCGTCTGATAAGCTTGGTTCATAAAAGGGGCTGTACTCGGTCAGGCACAGGCTTGTTTACCTGAGCCTCCTATTGCCAGTCAAAGCCAACAGCAGGAGATTACAGGCACAGGGCAGGCAGATAATGATAATTCCCCAGGGAAAGATCTCTTGTGGCACAGGGAATTCCTACCTGTTCGTAGTCTGAACTGGCTTTACTTCCAAGAGTTTGCTGGATCTCCTCAGGACCAGTGGACCCTTCAGCACTGGTGCTCTGTGCCTTCATCCTGAGACACAGGACATGTGCAGATGGCAGATTGCTTCAGTTAGCTTTGATTAAAACTTAGATATGTGCGATTTAGGTTTGCATGTGGTCTGTCCTGATGCTTGACATTTTGAGCTTATGTTACAAAAGATTCTACACACAAATTACAGAAATAAGACATGATTAAAATTTTATCTCTGAAGTTGCCAGCTCTGTATATTCAAGATTTAACTTGAAATTTTGCTTGTCACTATCAATGACAAATGACAGCTTTGCCTGAAAGACCAGTTCAGAATTCCCTCTTTTTTCTTTGCATATAAATTTGATACCAGCTTCAGGATTCAGCCCCCTCTTGTTACAGCAGCGCTTGAACGCCAATGGCAGTACATGACAGCTTTTCTCAGACTCGTGCCTAGCTGTCTCCATTACTATTAAAGTCAAAACTTCTGTTCCTCTTACTTACGCCGCCTTCTGGATGCTGAAAAGGCATGGTACTTACCAGCAGAAATTTGGCCTCATGTGGTTACCCCTGCCACGGCCAACACTTCCAGCCGTGCTGCTCACAACCCGCCTCCGCACTCCTGGCGAAGTTCTGTGCTTAGGATGAGACTGAAGTATCCACCATCCACCCCAGGTCCCTGGATTTCTCCAGCTGACAGTAAGGTTTTCAAGCCTTCAGATAAATGTTGAGCTCTCCTTCCCTGTAATGGTCAAGTTCAGCCCCTGTTCTGGAGCTGCGTTCAAGCTATCTTCAGGGATTGAGCCCTGCAGGATTTCTCAAAAATTGTTTCAATACACTTGAATCAACATGAGATTTCCTGGATTTTTATTGAGGCTGGTTGAAGATATTTGTGATATCCAAAGTTTCACAGTTTAGTACATCTCTTCATTAGCTTAAAAGTTCATCATAGTAGCTTGTTAGGTACTGTTCACTGCTGTATATACAGGCTTGCACTTTACCCTGACCCAAGGGAAGGCACTGGCTAACGAACTAGATGATTAACATGTCCACCTGTCTTGGAGCAGGGGAGGGCAGTTAATGGAGAGCAGAGCTGCAAGACAGCAGCCACAGGAGAGCAGGGACTGTCACACATTGGATGGACCGGTTCAAGGTTTGCACGAGCTCTGTTCTGTCCTAGTGACTGGAGCAGAGATAATGAAAAAGGGGATTGTGATAAAACTATCCATTTCAAAACACACCTTTAGTAAGAACTTTGATTTTCTGATTGAAGGAAGAAGATTTACAGGTTTTGTTATTTTCCCCACTTCCATGTTTTTCATTGGACAAAGCCTGAGTGCTTCCAGTCAAAATGAGATAATTTTATGCAAATATCTACTGGGCTTCAGAAGCTGACTCCCAGCATGTTCAGCTGCCCTGAGGTGCTAGGCATGAATGGCCGTGATGCTGCACACGCGCTGGACTGGCACTCGGAGGCTGGGCCTACCGTCACTGCCCTTGGAGGTGAGCACGGTGGGTGCTGGAGAACATGAGGTGGTGCCACTCTGACCTGGTTTGGGTAGCAACCGCAGGACGAGGCTGACCCCGCAGCGCAACCTTCCCAGGCAGCCTGAGGTTGGGGCGTTGGGAGAGCTGTCCTTTTCACCAGATCCACGCTGCTACCATGCTCGGAGTGAGGACCAACGTGGCAGCAGTCGCATCTCTGCAGCATCGCTGCCCGTTTCAGTATTCCTTTTCACCAGCTGCTCCTGAAAAAGCACTGGTGACTCAGCGAACAAAGATCTATAAAACCTTCCTAATTCTCTGTATGACAGCCACGGCCAAATTGTGCCTACCTGGAGCTTCAGAGACCAGATGCTCCTGTGCAGGAGTGTGCCTGCATCTCCAGAACCGAGCTGAGGTCCATCCTGCTCTGGGTACCACCTGCTTGCTGACATCCCAGGCCAGCCATGGGCTGTCTGCAGTGCAGTGACATGGTTTCTATTCTGAGTTCCTCCCCTCTCTTCCTAAAGGCATCATTGCCTTGCTACAGAAGCCCTTTGTAGAAAGCTAATTGGAGGAGGAAAGAGGAGCCAGCTTAATTGATCAAAATGTCATCTACTTATACACTTTTTTAGCTTCCAAAAATTAAGATGAATATCGTGTGTATCTTATGTTGAAACAGATCATTTAATACCAAACCAATAATAGCTGAAGACTAAATATGCAGCCCAGGGTGTCCATGTGTGGCACAGTATTGAGCAAAAGATTGAATGAAATAACAAAGTTTAAGCAGTCAGAATCAATATCAAGGCGGTGTCCTTTAGACTGGAGCTATTTAACTGCAGCCAGATAGCATCAAGGTTGGAGAAGAAATTGCACAGAAGCAGGGAAAAGACACAAGGACATGAATTTTAAGGTCTCTTTATGAGCACAGATGTAACTTTATACCATGGCTAGACAGTGGCTGATCTCATGACCCACAGCTGGATCTCTGCTGGTGCACTGCATAAGCAATGTCAAGGGGAGGGCGAGTGCTGTATTTCTGCCTCAGACAGAGCAGCTGCAGGCTAGAGGAGGAATGGAAACAGCTAGCAGCCCCAGATGCGGAGCCTGACCCTGTGCATGCACTTTGTTCCTACACTGAGAGGAGCTGGCCGGAAGCAGAGGGGCTGGGCTCCCCTTGGCTGGACAGACAGTTTGTCTGTGTGTCCAGAGGAGCTCTGCATGGGTTGCAAGGCACTTGCAATCTGGCAGACTTACACAGCAGCCTGTCTGTGCCTCCACTGCCAGGTTCATCATGTCCACCTGGTCAGAATCAGTTATGTCTATGGGTCATAAGTACGATGTCTTGGCTATAACCATCAAGATCCACAGCACATCTCCCATGTTGTGCTTAGGCACCTTGGCCTTATGTTAGTCTCCTCATGTAGAATCATCTCATTCAGTCCTTTATCAAGCCCAGCCTGGAAATCCTGTGCTTTAATTTGAAGCTGAGGGACAGATTTGCAATCCAGTTTCAGTGTAGCAGAGGAGCCCGTTGACAGATAAAGAGGTGCCAGGATTTCCTTTAGTCCTCAATGTTTGCTCTACTGGCAGGTATGACAGGAGTAAATGTTTTAAACTATGCATAATTTTTCTCCTTGAATATGCTCCTTATAGTACCTTACTTTCTGGCTTCTCCCACTGTTCCCATCAGAGTGGTTCCACTGGGCTAGGTCTGGCGTTGTCTGCTTTCCCGTGCTTTCTGTATGCAACAGAAAATCCACTTCTTTTAGTTCCAACATGCTTTCTACTCCACAGTGTACGTTGCATCTGGAGAAGCAGCAAACAGGACGTCACAACATAGGAAAGGAGAGGTCTAGCTGATGCACTGGTGCCAGTTCCAAGATTAGTGCTGTGTGAGGCTGTGCTCGAAGAAGGTGAGTTTCACGGTGATGTTCCTAGTGGGGATGCAGCACATTATTCCCTTCAGGACAAGAACAAAATCTCTCTGTACCTTCTCAAAGTTCTTTCCTAACCCCTGCTCTTCCTTGCCTTACAATGAAATTATGTTGTAAAGGAGCTCTGGTTTAGCCCATGCTTGCACTGGATAGCCCAGAGACTCCTGCTGTAGATGACTCTGCGGACACCATGCATGTGCACCAGGCAGAAGTATTTATCATTGTATTCACCCAGCAGACATTTGCAGTTAATACAAATGACCCTATCTAAAATATCTATATTCATAAAAAACCCCAAACCTTCAAGTAGGCAGTTTGATAGCTTATCGTCTACTTGAAAAGTAGCTCACCTGGGACAGGTATGTTGCGAATGCTATTAGCCCAGCTGGGTTCAGGAGTTTTCCGATTTCGCCAATGTACCTTTTATTTGGTAATGTGGTGTGGAAGAGAAATAAATCCCCCCAGCCTGTCACTCTGTAGATACACATTGAACCAAGTTCAATTGTTCTAGCTTTCTGCCAAGTGGCAGGCTTGCCAGCTAGAGACAACAATGTCTAATTTATGAAGGGCTGAGTTTTAATCAGTTTTTTATTGTTTCTTCCAGCAATAGATCAGTTTAATGGCAGCCTAAAAAATGCACCATAAGCAAATCTCACACATGCCATTCTTCTCCCTGTTAGATATCTCGCATCAAAAGTTTGACATCGGTGCATGATGGGAAACAGGCAACCTGTGAAACTCAGTGTTTAAAATAAGTGGCCAAGCTGCAGTTCTTATGGCGTTTGTGGGTTGGAGGATACTGCAGCAATAAGGGCAGATTTAGAGATAAATCTGTACTCAGAGCCTTTTCGCACTGAATCATGAGATTCCTTTTTATAACCAAGAAAGCAGACACTATTACTGTGCACCTCCCTCAAGCTTGGTCATGGAGCTGGTGGTGGAGCCTTGTCTTCTAGCATCAATGCAGCCAAGCTGTACTGAAAAGGACCTTTTCTGACACCTCTGGTCAGTCCTTGTCTTTTTTTTCATACTCCTGCTACAAAAAGCACGTCAATCTCGCTCCAAACCCCACCACCTCCAGTGGAAACCTGGCCCGGCCACCTCATATACCGTGTCATGAGCCATCATGGTAATGAAGTCCTGTTGATTGGGTAGAATTGTAGAGAAGAGCAATGAGCTCTGGCTGAGGTTGTTTATTTTACAGTCAAAGGAAGATACATGAAACACATTTACTGCTCCTTTTGTCAGGCCTATTTTCAGCCGATTAAAGATGTAAGAGTAAAAGGTTTGGGTCTGAATCCACCCTGAGAGTGGAGGGTTTAGTCCAGCCTACAACTCTGAGAAAAAAGAATCAGTTAAATCGTGTCTTGTGTGACACCAAAGCAAATCCGGAAAGAGTGGTGATTACCATGCACAGGCAATGGGAACTGAAAGTCCTCATTACTTTGCAGAGCTGTAAGAGTTGCCTTGGTTACTTTTCTTCTCTTCCACAGTTACAGATGTATTCATGTCTGTCCTTCACTCTCAGGGGGGATGCTAGAATAATTGTTTCATGGTAGGGAAATAGTGGTCAGATGCCCAACCACTGCCAGGAAATATGCAGCCATGAGCATGAAGAGATTCAGTAAATGCTAGTAGATTAAATATATTTTACAGGGGAGAAAACATTTCCCAACAGATCTCTTTTGTGGAGAACAAAACCAGCCTTGTTAGACAGTCGGGTTATGCTCGTTGTGGCTCTGATGAAAGTCAACACCTTTTGCCACAGCAGCGTTTGATACCGTGTCAGGGTGCTTGTCAACAGGCTGGGCCCATCCCAGTCACAATCGTACCAGAGGCTGCACCCAAGGGGACAGCGTGATGAGACCGAGGTGTCCTGAGCAGCAAATGCATAGGGACAGGGCAGCCCCTAAAGAGGTGCAGGATTTCTTAGTCTGTGAGTCCCTATTTGCTTAAAGCTTAATTACTGCCTTAATCTTACCTAACATGACATCAGAGGTTTAGCTGCTCAGAGAGGAAGCTGGTGACAAGAAGGCAGAGCATTCTTTGAAGCACCTAGATACTTCAGGACCATACATCCTGTTTTCAGAAAGGAATTCATATCCAGTTCTTAAAGGTACTAAGATCTCTAGAGTTGCAGTTAGTGAAAAAAGACGCACTTACCTGCATGACAGACCCACAGAAAATAGGGCTGGATCAGCCTCTTCCACCTCCCTGACACAAGGAAAGCTCTGTGGCCTTCAGGAAATGTGTCTGTAGAGACAATCTTGTTCCTAGAAGCCTCCAGCAATGGAAACTCCGCAACAAACCCAGGAAAAATATATAGCAGTGTTTAACTATCCTTACATTGGAGAGACTTTTCTTAATAACTAATCTGAATTTCCCAAACTGTGATTTAATTACCTCATCTCCTAAGCAGAATGAACACGCAGAACAAATTATTCTTTTCCTCTTCACAGAAACCTTTAATGCAACTGCAGAATCTTATGTTTCCCCTAAGTCTTCTCCTGACTAAATAGCTCCAATTATTTCAGCCTTTTTTTGCAGGTTACCGCTAATAATTCTCATTCTCGCTGCTCAACTGTTTCATGCATCCTTCTTGAACTGAAACACCCCAGACCAGATCCCACATGCTCCCTGAGGCTCTCCTGTGAGCATATCTGGAACAGTATTCACCTCTTTTTACGTTAGAGTGCTCAGCTCGAGACACTCAAGTCCTTTTCCGCAGTACTGTGTGTAGCCAGTCATTCCCTGTTCTGTCTTGGTGCAGCGGCACGTCGAAATGCAGACTTCTCATTTGCCTTTGTTGAATTGAATCATAGAATGCTTTGGGTTGGAAGGGACCTTTAGAAGTCATCTAGCCCAACCTCCTGGGATTCCTGGTGCTGAGACACCAACCTGCTGGGGCTACCACAGATCTGGGGAACCATTACTGTGTTCAGCAAGGAAGATACGCGTGATGAGCAGGCACTAAGGGTATATCTTCTTTTGGAATGGATTTTTTTTTGTCTTTGTAAAATGTTTTCACAATGAAAATTCTGACTCATGGGAATTGAAAACAAACAAATAAACAGTGCTTCTTAAGTCCACTTTGGAAACATAAATATTAAGCAAACATCTCTGGCAAATTGGAAGCCCTGCTTGCAAAGATTGCAGGGGTAAGTACGTTTTTTCAGAAGTCATATAAACTACTCAAAACATCTCAAATTTTTGCTGCAATAATGAATTCCAAGAACAGAATAATTGGGAAAGAAACCCAAGCATTCTTCAGTTTTTGACATTTTAGGAACGAGCTGAAGAAGACTTTTTTATATACACCACCTCCTTTGTCGTGATGGCAAGTGAAGTTTTAATTCCAGAATAGCAGCAGGAAAGGGCAGGGAAAAGGAAGATCTTGGGGATCTTATTGCTAAAAGCAGCAATGGTTTAGTGAAGACAAAAAAGGATTTTGACTTGCTAATTAGTTTTGCATAATGATGACTAAACTTGATTACAGCATGAACCAGTCAAATGCCTTTGTAGCTCATAGGCTTACTGTGCACGCCAATTAAAAGGGTTAGGTTTGTATATGGCTCACAAGGTGCTTCCTGGAGACTAAATAACTTACAAAGGGGTGCTCCGAGCTTTGTTGTTTCAATTGGCTGCCGCAGCAAATTAACTTCTGAGGAGGAATTTGATAGCATCTATTTTATCATACATCCAAAAGCACGTCACCGATTCTCTACAAGCTCTTGCTCCTTTTTTTTTCTCCTCCTGAACAGCTAAACAAATGGAGAATGAAGCCTTCATTATCTGTTCATCAGTTGCCATCTCTGCCAGCAACTGAAGAAGCTCTCTACCTGCTATTTTTCTCTATTAAGAAGAGCTGAGAGAAAATCTGGTCATAATACATCCCTGACTCTGTGCATGTGTTTGCGTGTAGGGGGAACACTTGGAGTGGGTGACACATTGAACACCTTCCTGAAATGCCACTCGCTGTTCCCTCAAGCGAAGGACACGGCGGCTGTTGCAGCATATCTCCATCCCTGTGGTCCCTCTGGATTTCCATGGACAGAAATCCCAGCCCTCGTGGCCCCATGCCAAACTTGCACCCATGCACAGCCCCAGTCAGTCCCATGGACTGGGATGCAGCCTGGATGCCAGCAGAGCTCCAGCAGCGAGCGCTGGGGTTGCTGTGCTCCACTTCAACTCATGTACACAGCTGCAGAGGGCAGCAAGACCCCCACAAACACAGTCAAGTCCAGATTTGGACCGCTCCATGCTTGCTGGAGGTCTGTGTATCTTCTTGTGATTCTCGGAGCTGGCAGGGCTCTGGTTGGCACTGGGAACCAGTGTGGGGTTGGGGACTGGTGGGGTGAGATCTAGTGATTCACCCCAGTGGGATTCCAGCCTGAATCCTTCCTAAGGACTGGGCCAGCTCCACTTTTCTTCCTATAACTTGAAAACAACACAGAGGAAGAGAGAAAGCTTTACTTCCCTGCATAATTCCCTTCGATGAGGGACTTGCTGAATACCGATCAGGTCCCCTCCAGTGGCTGGTGATCTCTGTTATGGGGCTTGCCCCTGCCTCTGACTGACAGCATCTTTGCCTGTCTGCAGGAGTGGAATATTTTTCAGGGACACCTCACCTTTCGCAGTGCAGAATATTGTCTGGCTGCCAGAGCAAGTGGCTTGACAAAGTCAGGGAGGCAAATGCCAGCTTATCAGCCCTTCTTTGCCATACCTCGGCTGAGATCCTGTCGGATGGTCCCTGTGGTCCAGCGCCCGCGCAGGGAGGTTCAGACGGGGTGGCAATTTGGTTATGAAATGTTGGGGGGAGATTGAATTAAAGCTGGGAAGCAACATTTCCTTTGGCACAAAGTCAGCTGAGCTATCGATCCTGATAGCAGATGCTGTTTGCTTCACACCACCCTCCCATTTCCAAAATGCCAGAGATTTCAGCATTGCCGATGCATAACTTCAACAAGCAACGTGAATGGGAAAGGCCAGTAGACTGGGAGGTTTTACAGCTACTTTAGCTTTTGCTCAGGCTGCCAGGGGCTTCCAACAAGCACAGCGCTCCTGTGGGGTCCTGGGCCATCTCTCCAGGAGAGGCAGAAAAGTCCCTGACCCTCAGTTCTCCCTGTTCCCAAATTAGGGGTCTTCCAGGCAGATGGCATGCACAAAATGGGCTCAGGCTACAAAAGAGTGTTACAACACTTCTGGCTTTCATACATCATGGAACCGAAATGGACACGATTTTTCCCAAAGAAGAGGGAAGTTCCCCATAACCTACAGGTATCATCGGAGAGGTGTGGCAAGAGGAAGAGTTGGGGATTTACTGATCAATCAGCTTGACTTTGATCTTCTAAAAAATACTAAAGAAAATTATTAAACAAACACTGTATAAGCACTTAGAGGATAAAAGGCAGTAAGAAACAGCCAACATGGACTTGTCAAGAACAAATCATGTCAAACTAATCTAATCTCTATCGTTAATGGGGTCATTGGCCTATGGACAGAAGAAAATGATAGATATGATATACCTTGACTTTCATGAGGCTTTTGACACAATCTGACAAGAGAGTCTCCTACAAGTAGGGAAATAGGATTGAAAGAAAATCGTGAAGCATGGGGACAATTTAATAAACGTTAGACTTTGAATTTAATATCAGGAATCTGTTCTGAGACAGGGGAAGTGATTTAAGTCTTTCAGGCATCTGTCCTGGGCCAGGTTCATTGAAAAATTTTTGAACTTTTAATTCACGCAGACCAACAAAGTCAGACAAATACCCACACAAAGAATATACAAGAATTTTGTGGTATTGATGTTAATATTCTTTTACAAATAGAAAAGATGAAAAAAAGGAACATATCAAGAAAGAATCACATGCTCTTTATCTCATTTAAATATATACCTATATATATATAAGGTACCATTTTGTTTTAATGAATAATGAAATTGCTTATTGGTATTGCAAGAATGGGGACAGAAGTTTATTGTCTGGTAAACATCTGTTGTCGTTGTAGGTGAAGAATAGGTTTCCTGATGCTACTCAATCTTTTACTTCTTTTCCAGCTATCTGACCTCACAGAGAATTACTCCAGCTGTACAATTTACTACATTGTATAGTGCCACATTTTCATAGAGATTGAAAAGACAGCTATTTATTTCAATCTTTTTATTAACAGCTTAGATGATGGAACTGATCAGACAGAGCTAAATGCCTAAATATGGACATCTGTTCAATATTAGATACCCCCGGGTATCCCATCTGGCCTCCAGCTGCCAGTTTGGCAGGGTGCTGCTCTCCTGTGAGCCCCGCGTCGTGATTGTCTGCTGCACCAGGTTCTCTTGAGTACCCAACACATCTGAAGTAGCACCACACAACCATGCTGAGGCAACGGAATAGATCTCTTGTCTCAAAGGGGTTTGTTGCTCTCCATGGGTGGCAGGATAAATAGACAATGGAGGTGTTGGTGGAGAATGAGTCAATATTCGGTGGAGCACTGCAGTCAAAGTTCAGCACCTGAATGTCCTGAAGGACCTAAGCTTTGGTCCTGCAGCACTCAGCAGAGGAAAGTTTCTAGAACTTTGCCAGGCATGACTGCTTCTATGAGGTGGAGACCAAGTTGAAAATACTACCCAGCCCCTGCACATTAAATGTTGCTGATTTTTTTTTTACACTTCCTCTTTAAAAAAATGGCTCTGCAAGGCATACCAGCTGCCACCCACTTTAAGCACACTGAATCCTGCCTCTGGTTTTCCTAGGACTACCCGTTCAGCTTAAAACTAATTGATGCCTGCTCAAAAGGCTGGGTGCTCTGCATCCTCAAACGTCATTTCTTGTACTTGCTCAGAGAAGTTTGCTGCTGGTAGACAGGCTCCTGTCTCCCAGAGAGTTTGAGAGCTCTTCACACAGTTACGCATACTAGCAAACCATTCAATATTTAATCGCTCTTTCTTGACTGTATGGACATTTTCTTAATGTATTAGTTCAGCAGAGTAATAGGCATCTCCCACCTTGGCGCCTGCATCCCAGCCGTTTGCACAGCGCTGCTCGCTATGTGCACAGCTCCTTGCAAGGCTCTCCTGCAGCAGTGCCAGGACCCGCCTGCAGCTGCTCTGCTGCAGAGCACCACGACACGATGTCCATACAGATGCTGGGACACCCAGCCTGGGGCACCTGCGTCCACAGGACGGCCTTCTCCATAGCACATGACCTTGGCTGAGGGCAGCAAGCTTCTGAGCTTGGATGTTGGGAGGCCTTTTGGAGTTCGGACAGGACTTTATCCGCACTGTAATCCTCTTTGCTCCAGATGCACCCTTCCCACTGTACCTCAGCTCTCTTCTCACTTCTCCCACCTCTTCTTTGTATGCCTTTCCTCTGAAGAAAGAGACTTCCCATGATTCAGAAACCACAGTCATTCTCAGGGAACATTTTGGTTTGCAATAAATGCTCTAACAAAATACGTAGGATTTGTTTTCCTTCATAGCAACAGAAAAAAGAAAAAGAAGTTTTGTTGCCAATGCTAAGGCTCCCAGTTGTGGTGCTTGCTCTCTTTTCACTTTTTGAACAGCATAATGCTCTGGCAACGTACAGTCGAGCTCATTATGCTCTCCTGCCACCTGCAAACAGGTACAGTCTAACACTTACCAAGATATGCTTTCTGCACCCGTTGAGCACCCAGTGATGCCTGACTACATCCAGGTCCTGGAGGTGGGTTTCACAGGTGTCCCAGGCTCCTGGATGCCTCTAAAGCACTCAGAGCTCCTGAAGCAAGTTTGTCATTGCCTCAGAGATTGGGTGACTACTGTGTGCCAAAAAATTTGAAGCCATTCTTCTTATCAGAAACTATTAAAGGAATATAAATTCAATAAAAAGTGCAGCCAGGAAGTGAATTTCTTGATTTGGAGAGAGGTATAAGGCCATAAGCACAATAATACACCTCAGTCACTACTTGACAAGGATATTCTATTTTAACTCGTGTATTTTCTGTTTCATCTAGGAGCACTGTTAATTTTCACAGTTTGAGAGACGTTGGGGCCTGACTCTTCAGACAAACCATTTTCCCTGGGAATTGTCTCCTCCACTAGACATCTTTACCTAGGGCAAAGCTCAGCATGTTATAGCTGTACTCTCAGGTATCCCACAGAGTGTGCATATATCCCTTGAGATTTCTCATAAATTTCCATCTCAGTAGTTAATCAAGACGATCTAGCAGACTTAGTAATTAAGTCTTGGTTTACAAAGATACTCTAGAAATATAGTCTCCGGCTGGACGGGTCCAGATAGGTTAGCACCTTCTTTATCAGCCGAGAAGCCCTTCACCACACACAAGTGTCACTTTCCATGAAGAACAGGTTTTCAAGGGAGATATTAAGCACCTCTCAGCTTATAAATATTTAATCTTTCTTTCACAGGTACCTCCGGAAACATTCATCGTACAAATTTGTTAATAGCTGGAGAGAACGTGTCTGACTGCTACCTCTACATATGCAACAAGAGAAACTGGAGGACATGGCATCCCACCCCAGGAAGAAGGCTCAGAGATGGTAAAACCACTGGTTATTTTCGATGCTTGCAGGAGCTGAGGTGGGAGCCTCTGCCTTTAAATGAATGCAGAGAGGCACACACACTCCGAGATGTGAACATGTACCTACACAAATTTGCAGCCAACATGTGGGTAGTGGTGCTCAGTGGCCGAGATCAGCTAGAAGCAGTGACTGGAAGCCAGAATCAGGCCTCCTAAGTCAGGGGATTTTAATGAACAAGACAACCCTCAGCAGGCTTGACAGAGTAGACAGAGCAATAACCTCAAGTCCAGAACCCAAACAACGAACGTTGACTGAGCAGGCAAGTCTAGGGTCCACCAAAGACAATAGTGTTCAGAGAGCCCCATCAACAGGGCCAGGTCAAAGAGCAGGACCTGAAAAATGTGGGTCAGGAGTAAATTCAGGACCTTGAAAGCCAAGTTAATGATCGTACAGGAGGAGGAAGTGGTAGAAACCTTCCAAATGTTTGCTGGTGCACTGGTCAGGCTCCCAGCACAACTTCTGGAAGACTGATGGTGGGCAGAAGGCAGTTGCAAGTTGCTTGCTTGGGTGGAGACAGAGTCTAGACAGGGATTGCTCTGGTTGATCTGTACAGAGCCTGATGTAACCATGTACCATGACATCGTCCTGTACTGAAGTAATGAAGGTGCCTGGAAGGCAGGCAGGGCAGTCAGCAGCTCCTCACACTTGCAAGAGAAGAAGAGTGGCAGAATTAATAGCGGAGCACTTTTCCAGGCTTTGCAGTCGCTGTGCTGGGAGTGAGCTGCAGCAGCATCACAGCTTTTGGGCGCCACAGCATCCAACAGGGCAGCATCTCCCTTCTCTGTCCTGGAAGGGACTGAGTTTTCATCCTACCTGGATCCAGACAGCCTGGGCTGGGAAACACAGTAGAAAGGCTAAATACCCATCTGACATCCCAGTGCTGAACCCCATGCCTCTACTGTAAGTCTGCAGTCGCTTGTAACCATGTCACATTTACCTTGATGTGAATGAAACCATAATCTGGCAGCTTGCAGTGAACCAGGTCAACAGTTTATCTTCAGTGCCTGCACCTCTTGGTCCTACTTCCATCCCTTAGATGCCTGAACCAAGCTTTCAGCATGAAAGCATGTTAGTTAGGTACCCGCATCTTTGCGATAAGGGAATATCACTCCAAGGTGAAGCACAGCAAACGAATGACTGACAAAAGCAAGGGAAAAAGAGAGGTTAGCTTGAGATGAGAAGGAGCAGTTAGTCTGTGCTTCTCCATGAATATTCAGAACCAGTTCCTCAACTTGCATTATGGAGTATTGCAGGAGGAAAAACATAAACTTTTGAGGGGCTTATTTATTGACTTCTTTTAAATAGCCTTGCCTAGATCTCATAAATGCTTGTAAGCCATGTGATATTGTGTTTGCTGCTGGAGTTCTGTGGTCCTCCACAGGTGAGCTCTTTCTGAAAACTATGAAATCTGCTTGCTGATCACCTGCAATAAACAGAGAGCATCCCCCACCCTGATCCCCGGTTCAGGAAAAAATTATTCTAGAAATGCGCGCTCAAGAAAACCTGAAGAATGACTTGGATCTATTTAGAAAACCTGAAAGGAAAACTGATCATAGGCTGTAAATCCCTACAGAGGGGAAAAGATTTCTGATAGCTGGGGGCTTTCAGCCTAGCTAAAACAGACCACGTAAGACTGAGTCACTAAAATGTTGGAAGGAGACAAAACCAGACCAGAAATAAGGTGCTAGCTGGGAACTGTGAGGGAGATCAGGTTATGAAGTGAGAAATCATTTCTTGATTGCCTGGAGCCTTTGAAGGATGATTCAGAGTCTTTGTGAAATTTGTGCACTCTACCCTAAGCCTGTGCTGGCTGAAATTCTGTAGCCATGAGGTAGATTTGGGACTGAGACAAATTCACCCTCCATGATCACCATGATCTCTTGAGGCTTCTGCATCCAGTACATCTCCTGCAGGTTGTTCATGGTTTTCCCTGGGAGTCACTGGGCAGGGGGAGCTCATCGCTGTCTTGAAATCTCAGAAAGTCTTCCTTTCCTGCTCATTCCCCCGGTTGTGATGGTCTTTGCAATAGCCCTGGTGACTCATAAACTAGTTTAACCTGAGCATCTCCAGAGCAGTGCTTTGGAAGCTGGATCGTCTAGTTGAGGTAGTCCAGATGCGTCTACACTGTACTGCTCTAGTTTGTCCCCGGGGAACAGCCTAGCCTTAGTTCAGCATTTATCACCTCTTTTTCCTGCATTTTCTTACTTGCACATCTGGTGACCGAGACTGTTTGCAGAACTCCAGGAATGTTTTCTGCTACTATACAACCAGCACTGGTCTGCTGCAGACTGGTGGGAGAACTCTGCCTTGAAGAGCTCATAGACCTGGCCTGAGCTTGAATTATAGCCACCTATGGACTCATAAATTTCCCTACTAAACAACATAATGTGTTGGGATTGGTTAGATGAAGATGGATAACTCCAGGCCGATAGAATCTCTCCTGAACAACGGGACATGGAAGAAGGAGGAGCACTCGTGCTGGAGACAGGCCAGCCGATGCCTTATCAGTGATGGAAAGGCTCTGCCCACAGTCTGCCACTGTGTGCTAGGCACCAAGCAAGCTCTGTGGAGCTCTGCTAAGCACCTGAAGTGGTTTCTGCCCTGGGGCCATGGAGGTGTGCCCCTCCAGCCGACCCTGGTCAGTCTGTGCAGGCTGGCTTTGCAAATCTCTGCACATACAGGTGTGCGTTCTCATGTGCTGGATCACTCAGAGCAGCAAACATGAGTGGATCCTCCCCAGCCCATCACCCAGGGGTCTGGCAAAGACAGTGGGAAACCAGGTGATTTGGTGGTTTCTTCCTCTGCTCTCTCAGGGTGCTAGCAGCTATGCACGCTGTGCAAAACAGGGACACTAGGAAACAAAGCATCTGCAGCTGCTGCACAACTGAACTGAAATTTTCTCTCCAGTCATCTTTATTCATTCCCTGCACTTTGAGGCAGTTTTAAAGGTTTAGGTGAAGGCTGAGCCTGCAAGTTCTGGAAAGACACGTTGCTGTTACTCAGAAATAATACCTATCTGAACAGACCAAACAAATGTGACCCTCGTTGTCTCCAGCTCTCGGCTAAGCCAGCTGCCCTATCTCATCTTTGCAGTGCTTCCTCTCAGCTGAATCGTTTAACATTGCACAAAACTCATCCATCCTGCTGCATTAGTCTGTATTCTCTTGGCAAACACAAAGTCTCAGTCAGCCAGCCAGCGACCAACACCAGTGTTGTAGCTAATAGCGGGGTTCCCTGAACAGTCCCCAAAGGTGGGGACAAGTGGTAGGAAGAAATTACATGCCAAAGGCTACAAATGCTGCAGTGGTTGATGGGGAGGTCAGAGCCATGACTTCTTCCTCTTCATCCTGGTGTTGTTCTGCCCTTTGACCTTGGGGAAATCATCTACTTTTTTGGTATTTGCTTTTTTGGTTGGAATAATAATCAGGTACAGCATGGGACAAGGAGGAAGGAGGGAGGGATACGCTCTGAACTTCCCACTGATTCTGGGAACATGAATTCTGGAACTGTACTTCTGTGTGTGACCTGAATGTGAGTTTGGCGATCTCAGTCTCAGAAAGTCTGAGAAATTTGGGGCACTGAAGGCTAAAGCAGGAAAAGGAGATCTGGGTTCAGGAAGGCTCCAAAGGGAACTTTGCTTGACCATGCTGAAGAAAAAATAGTGAGTTAGTCCTACGCAGGAAACATGCAAGAACAGACTAAACATGGGTTGGTAGACATAACAGAGAAAGGGTGATGTTCTTGCCCATTTTATATGGTGACCTTTCTAGGGTTCATCTTCCTTCTGAGCGTTTCTTACTGACCTTTTTCTCCCCATTTATCTGGAAGAAGGTAGGTAGCTTTAAGATCCCTCTTGTCTTTATATCATGGAAAAACCCCTTCCCTTCATTACATAGATGCATATGACCCCTTGAACCTAAATTCCCCCTCTCTCTGCTGGTCCAGCAGCGTCCCATGTTCTCCTCAGAGATCTATGTGTGAGATTTAAACTTTGTTAGCCAGCCCCCACTCCTGTTCCACATGGCTTATTTTTCCAGCAGTATAATTCACAGTTTCAGACACATTAAGTACCAGCTGGGCAGCTCATCTTGTTAGTAGGATTATAGCCGTAATAACACTACAACCCATAGTTATGATAAATTTACTACCCAAATTAATGACAGAAAATTAGCACTTGTTACAAACCTGATTTTTCCAGGGCTAGCTCCTGAACTGAGAGGTTTGGCCCTGCATTTTGCCACCGGGATGAAGTCCTCCTGGAGACAGATGTGAAGAGCTGAGGTAAGCATCTCCTGGAGAAAGGAACAAAGTCCAGTTTGCTGAATTCTTAGTGTGCTCAGCAGTGGATGCTCAAGGTGTGCACTGCGGAGCCCTGATGTACCCTTTCAGCTTCCTGCAAGCAGAATTAGGACAAAGTACCAGTAGCATATCAGAGGGGGACAGGGCTGTACTAGCCTTTGAACATCCACTGGAGAAGAGTGAGGATGAAAGACCCAGAGGAGGAGCAGAAGGATAAAATGGGTACCTCTGTGAACAGAACAGAGCTGTTCTTGTGCAACAGGCAGCTCCTGCTGCTTGGACCCTCAGCTTGAGTTTTACTGTGGCAGAAATGGATGAGGACCAGCCCTGCCGTGCAGCATACAAGGCAGGCCTTCCTCCTGAACTCCGCAGTCCACACAGTATTTCGGAGAGATCTGTGCTGGATGCCCCTTGGATGGCGTTCTCAAAGGTGAGGATGAGGACATGTAAGGACAGGGCAACTGATATGTACAAACTAGCCTGGATAAAATCCACTGCCCTAGTATTTTTATACAAACCCTCACTTCAGCTTGGTAATAGCCAAGCCTTTCCTGAGGGTCAGGCACTCCATGCAACCCCTCTCCTGCCAGTAGTATCCCTTCCAAGCCGCCCTGATGCACTCAGGGCATGGATCACATGGTTTAGCAGGCAATTATCAGCTGCAGTGTATGGGATCACATGCCTTGCACAGAAATTACCGTGTGACACATCCTGGGCTTGATTAGGAATAAATCAATATTCATTGGGCTAGCTGGGTTGTTATTTTTCCACTGCTCCACTGATGTAACCATCTGACTGGCCCGTGTGTGTCTCTCTCTGATGCAGGCAGGCACCACGGTCAGTTAAAATACGCATATTGGAGAAGTATCCTTCGCCTGATGTCTTGCAAGAGTACCAGAATGAACTTGGCCAGAGTGCCCCCATCTGCACAATCCTGTCTATGCAGGGAGGGATAGCGGAGGAGTCTGCTTTTCAAAATCCCTGCATCTCTGCAGGAACAGCAAGAATCGATCCATCTCACCGAAATCCCATTTCTTACTTAATATTTCTTTAAGTTGAGCAAGGAATATAGGAATTGCTAACTCATACCCGTGAAAAATATCTTTAGGAGAGTGAAACACCAGCTGCGCACTGACATACTATCTGTGTCTCCCATTCCTCTTAGCCAAGGTGCTTCTTTGCTGGCATTAGTGTTGATTTACACGAGTGGAGGCTGTTCTGGTCCTTCAAGCATGGGTCTGTAGCAATGTAGCGGGAAGCAAGGCCACCTCACACTTTGCTTTTGAAGCTGACTGGTGTTGGCGCTGGATTGCTGATGAGAGACAGGGACCTTCTGCATGACTGCTGACGCTGAGGTCCCCAAAACATATGGATTGTAGTTCTGGATGACAGGAAATTCTACATGACGCATGTTCAGACAGCACAGAACTGTGCCTGCTCACGCCTTATACCCAGGAGAGAGGACGATTTTCAGAAACAAGTTGCCCGATACCTGTAGAAGCAGAATAAAGCTACATCTGCTTTCACTGTTGATATTATCATAAACAACGTTCTGAGCCTGAATCCATTACTAAGTTGGAGAGCAATTCCTAGGCCTTCAGAGGCAATCAGGATCAGCTGAAAAGGACCATGTGTTCTTTCTGTGACATGTACATGTACAGGATTGTCACTGTGTCTGGAAAAAGATGCTTGTGACCTGCTTCTTCTTTCCATGAAAACTTCTCACAGAAACAATAAAAGCTTATGGATTACTAAATATTTTTCCAAAGCCTCTGGGACTATCTCAAAATAACATTAAATCCCTAAACCCACCAAATTTAAGATTCAGAAATCCTGAGAAAAAGATCATTGAAATTGGAGGCTTCGGGAGAAGAAATGTTTCTTTCTGTGAAAATCTTACTTGAGTATCTGCCTTGAAGAAAAATTTCTGTCTCAGCTGCTGAGTTTGTTCTCCAGGCGTGGATCTGCAGGAGCTTCCATCAGGTCAGAGACCACAAATATTTCCATGTGAGAAGGAGCTGGTAGCTCCTGATGCTGCTGACCCCTGACCCCCCCTGCAAGAGCTGTGTCCTCCGTAGGAGCAGCTGGCCCTGCAGGAGGATGTGGAGGGCTCTCGCGCTGGTGGGGAGGGATGGCAAATGCAGTTGGCATGAAACCCCATTTTTTCATAGTTCTCTCACATGCTCTCTCTCGTATTTGTTGTTCTCTGCTCTTATAACCAAGACACATCATGGTGCATAAGCACCAGCTCGGACTGCTTGTCCATCTCGCTGTTCAGCTAGCTTAGGAGACCCCTGGTTGACCCTACCCATTGGTCTGCAGGACCTGCTGCATGCACCTTCTCCCTACACCGGGAAGGCTGCAGGGGGGTTTTTTTCCTACCCTTGCACAATCTTGCCTGCAGCTTAGCTGCCCAGACTAGAGCTAATTATGTAAAAATGGTAATTGGGACAGAGCTACAGCTGTTTTCGTAAGCTCTCAGAGAAGATTTACCCAATATGAGATTTTTTCACTAACTACTGCTTCTCCCCTGATTATAGAAATGGAGTGGGTGGAAAGGGACACCGTCCACAGGCAGGAGAGTTGAGGAATCTGAGGAAAGATGGAAAAATAACAATCCAACTAACCTGACAAGCTCTGAACATGGCATCTGCCTGTCCCCCCGCAGGCACACTGCCGATGCAGAGAGAGAGAAATGGGGGAGAAATTGTAGCCTCACCAGAATATAAAGGGTCTTGAACACCAAATTCAGTGGGGTCAGGGTTTTAAACAGAGTCTAAAAGGTGTCTCAGCAGTATAACATGCAGTGCTGCTGAATTAACATATGGCGTATTCACTAGGCATGTCTTCATCGTAGAGGTCAGGTCTCATCAGGAGAAATGTGGTAGATCTTGCTGATGGAGCTTTTTGAGGAAAGTGTCTCTGGTTTCACAGCTGGGAAGAGAAATGAGAATAATTCACAAACACTATTTTGGGGAGATAACTTCTGGTCTTGATCACTTTTATTTGGTATTGCTTTTTATGGTTTTGTTACAGTATTCAAGCACGATTCCACAGGGGGAAAAGTCCTCTGGACAACTGCAAGTAGTGAATTTGATATGAACAATGTTTAATGTCCTTATTTCTGACCAGGAAGAAAATACTGAGTCACTGCAGGTGAAGCTTGCATAAAGCACAGAAGCTCCAAGGAACAGTAAGTGGCAGCGAGGATGAAGAAATGTTGCATGCCCCATTGAATTGCCAGGAAGGCTAGTCGTAACCTAATGCAACTAAATGCAAGCTCTTAAGTTTCTGCATAGGCTGAAGCTCACTAAAATGTAGGGAGAGTAAAGACATAGGGGGAATAAACACAATGCAAGGGGAATATTTCGTTACGTCCATGTGTAGATGTTAGATATTACAATGAGATAAGGTATAGAAACTAATTTCTAGACACTCTAAATAAGAACTGCTTGGAGCAAATGCACAGAGATCCCATCAGAAAAGAAACCCTTTATTTACTCCTGAGTATTGAAACTATATTTTTCCAGATGCAGTCATCAAAGAGTGACTCTGTAATGATGATCATTATATACTTGTATTTGTACAGTTTTGTGGGAGTGAGAAAGCCACAGGTAAAAATCCCCTTTAATAAAGTCTTACTTTGAAAAGGCATGGAGAAATAATGAACAAGTACATAGAGTAATGACATAAAACCTATTTAGAGATATAGTATCAGAAGTATGTAGCAAGAGCATATCATCCACTGAAAAAGACATTAACAGCCCTAAAACAGGGAACACCAGTTCAACAACAGGGTAAAGAGAACCATTAGAGTTAAACACGAATGTTTTAAAAGAGTAAGTCATTTCAAAAAAGATAAAAATAGAGAAAAGCTCTTGTGACTTAAATATGAAACCTTAATATTGTAAGTTGAACAGGCTTCTGAGAAACTACCTGCTGGAGAACTAAAGCTTGACATAAAAGATTTTTTCCAAATACGTTATAAGAAGGCCTACTAGAAAATTGCTAAATGATGGAAGCTTAAAAGGAAACCTCCAAGAAGACAAGGGTCCCAGAAGAGAGGAAAGGTTATTTCTTTGCTTGGTGATGTTATGGAGAGCTTAGGGAAGTCTTTTTTTACAGAGGGCGAGTCTGACCAACCATCAGAACTTACGGAGAAGGCTTTTAAAGAAATGATAAAATGAACGGTAGGAAACGAGCAGGAACAGATGGCATTCACCCAAGAGGTTTAAAGGCATTCAGATACGAAATTGCTGAACTACTCGTTGTGTTGTGCAAAGTATTGCTTAAATCAATCCCAGTATTATAGCAATGAAAGACAACAAATGAGGAACCAGCTTCTAAAGAAAACTCGGAAGCATCTGGAGAAATACAGACTTGATCACAGATTGGTAAAACTGGTCAAAAAGAATATTTAAAAAGAAATAAAGCGAAGTCTTGCTTCAAAAATATGAGAGATCTTTGAAGAAGTTAATAGGTGCATAGATGATAAATCCAGCTGATGTATTTATCTTTCCAAAAGTCTTCAGTAAGGCCCCTTCACTAACAACCCTTGAGGAAATGAAGCTGTCCCAAGGGAGGTGAGATGACTCTTGTGAATTGCTGAGTGGTTGAGAGAGATGATGAGCTTTCATGAGGAAGGGAAAACGCCAGTAGAGTTTCCCAAGGATCTGGCCTTTATCCTTACTTCTTCGCAAGTGAGTTTTTCACTTTTTTGTAAGGACTTGTTATGAAACTCCCAGAATTTGCTGTGGATCAACAACAACTAAGCTTCTAGGGCAGTGAAATCTAAAGCTGCTTGTGAAAAGCTGAGGGGAGATCTCACAATTCTGAATGATTAGGTGATAAAATGCCAGAATAAGTTCATGGTCAATAAAGGCTCAGTCATAAATGTAGATGAAAACAGCCTTGACTATACACACATAATCACAGGGTGTGAATGAAATAGATCTGGGTGGTGGGGAAAGTGCCACAAAAACGCCTGCTCAGCGCTCAGCAGCGCCAAAACCAGCAGCAATGCTCTCAGATTTATTAGGAAAGGGACAACCAACGCAACAGAGAAATGTGTAATGCCACTGTCTAACTCCATGGCAGGTCTGAAGCTCATATGCTGTGTGGCTGTTCTCCACCTGCCTCAAAGAAGATGCAGAAGTGGGAAAGGCTCAGAGAGGGGCGAGCTGTGACACAGCCTCTGTGTGGGAGAGCACAAGCATCAAGAGAGGGCTAGCTTGCATCATCATCTCTGCTTTTGACTACTGTCTAATGGGTTGAAAAGGCATACAGATAAGTTCCTGCTAGAGATTTCTTGCTGAGAGTTAGGTAGGAAGACGTATATGTAACTTTGGTTCAAGAAGTCTCTGGTCTATGGTTGCCTGGAGCAAAGAAGATCAGACAAGATGATCACAACAGCTTCTCCTGATTATCTGCTTGCACATTTACGATCAGACATACTCATGACTTGTAAATCTTTGTCCATCATCACTGTCACTGAATTTATATCATTGGAAATGTGAGTGGGGTTGATTCTTCTTCATTTTACATGAGGTCATATTAGTGGTTTCGACCCTTTTAGGCCTACTTGAAGCAAGGCTCACTGTCATGAAAGAGGGATCACGTGTTGGGACTTAACTTCATCTTCACCCCCAAAGATGTGTTCTGCAGACGGTCCTGTCTGCACCCCACGTACTAGAGTCTCAGCGAATACTCCCGTGATTGAAGTTGGTGCTGTTTCTATGAAAGTTTTTCTGCAAGGAAGTTGTTTTAGGGCACAGCAAGACATGAAAGAAGTCATCCAAACACCATTCCTTTTATGAAGGAAAATAACTAGAAGCTGGATAAACAATTCATATTGTTCCTCATTAGTTCACACTAATCAGTAGAGTGTCTCAAATAAGCATTTAATTAAGAATTAATGTGACGGCTGTTATAAAATGAAATATTAATTGGAAAAGGAAAGTTTCAGGTTTGTTTAGGTGAAAGAAATCTGCCCGCCTCGCGCTTAACTTGATTACACAAGTGCTTTCCAATTTCTGAATTGTTTAATGTATACAAGGCATAAGGACCTGACATTTAACAAGGGAACACTGGCAAATTAATTCCATTCAGTGCTAAAAAAGCATCTTGACATTTGGTAGCTGGTATGTTAACCAGTGTCTCCTCATCAGAATTGCATGTTTTGCTATGTGCTAATTAACTGCCCTGTTATCCCATTTCAAAAGAATTAAGAAACAATTGGGATTTAATGTGTTACTAATAAGAAGACCGATGTCAGCTCCAAGGCGAGTGCTTGGTTCCAAGCAGAGGTCAGGACAGTCTGTCCTCCTGACTGGGCAGAGAGCGCTGCTGCTGCCTGGGGACTAGGTGTAAGTTATCTGCTGTCAGTGGAGGCACTTACACCTCTGTTTGGCTTCTCCTGCCCAGTTATGACCCAAAGACTCACAGGCACTTCAGCACGAGGAGCAGAATGGGGTTTACCAAGCTGGAGCAGAGCTGGGTGGTTCAGTGGATGGATGCCCCTCTGATGCTCCAGGCACCGTAAGCGTCGAAGCTGCCAAAGCTGAACCTTGCTCTGTGATGGATGCAATTATCTACGAGCTGCAAGTGTCAGGGACTGAAACTTTTATGCATTGGTGCCGCCCGAGTTTGCCAAATGCTTTCAGCCAAGAAGGTAGTATATGAGAATTTTTTTGAACATGTCAAAACACCTCATTTTCACATTTTCTAGAAGGAAATGTTTTGGTTTGGAAATGAGAAAATGCTTCATTTTTATATTCCCCATGTGACAGCGTTCAGACTTCTTTCTTTCTAAATGACGTGTTCTTTGTTGTTTAAAAGTGACAAAAATTTTCACTGTTAGTGAACCCTTTTATTTTAAAGATCCTGGATAGAAAAGATTCTCTTTTTGTTTGAAGGAAAGAGTTTGGGTGAGTCCAGAACAATATTTCAATATGTTCCTTTGCCAGTAGCCCTTGAATTCTCCTGTTTTGCACCATCAGCAACAGTTTCCCTCCCTTGTCCCTCTTCTCCCTTAGCACTTGCCCAATGTCATCTCAGCATTAGGAGGCAGTGGGAACAATCCTTATGCCCTGAGATCTGCAGGAAGAGTGGTTCCTTAGGGCCATTTATAGCACGTGGGTACAGAGGAGAGGGACACCAGGGAGATCAGACTCTCCAGCCTTTGAGCTGGTGAGCTAACCACTCTGTGTAAGAGGCAAATTGCAACGCCTTTGCTGTGGGCTATGTATGTTGTACTGAGGAGTAGCTGCAGGCAACCAGGGAGAGAGGGTGTTAATCGCTGGCAAAAAATAGAGCTGTAAAGCCCTCTAACAGCCTTTCAACTCTCATCCCTTTTCTCTTCAAATGTAAGTCCCCAACCCTTGCAGTTCCATCTCCCCTGGCTCTACACTGACCTTCCAGATGTCACCTTCTCTGGTGTTTTCTTGTTTGTCCGTGGGTTTCTTGGTTTTACAGAAGCAATGTTCCACCTTGTCCCTTTTAAAGGTGAATGCATGGGTACAATTTGTTCTGCTCCCAGCCAAGCTGCAAGAACTAGCATTTTGTCTTTGGCTCATCAGCAGGATTGTCTCAACCCCTTAAAGCACCACCTGACCACTCTGATGCTGGCTTGATCTGATAATTGAACAGAGATGATGTTGGGTCCATGGACAACTAAGACATGCTTACACAACAATAGCCTGTGACAGGGAGTCACTCAACTCTAGGTAGGCAGTGCTTTGGGTAGGGCTGCATATGCCCTCCAAAACACTTCTCTCCGTAGATTCTCGGCCAAGATCTACAGACCAGATAAACAGCCAAATGCCTCAAGAAAAAAGGCCAAACCTCAGAACATTTGGGGAACAATTCAGTATACTGGAAGCTCTGTGGTCATGTCAGTTCCCTGTTGAACAAAAACTGGAGCTTTCCACTCTACTCATGCTAACTTGTGCTGATATCTTACAGATCTCGGAAGGCTCTGCTGACTTGGAGCTGGCTTAAGCATGTTCATCTGACCAAGACTTCTGGTGCTCATTTCCTCCACTGCCCACAGTGACATCTGTGAGTATGTCACCACTAGATGCCATGAGCTGAAGTATGAGTTTACAGCATGTCAGCACCTACCAACGCTTCCAGCTGGCTAGTGTAAGCCAAGGGTGTATTACATGTCCAAAATTCAGTATATTGCCACTCAAAGTAGAAGACTGGTAGGTGAGTGCTAAAAATGGTATTTTATCACCCTAAGGGAAGAGTTGGCAGGAAGACTTCAACTACTGTATCCTCACCACCTACACAAACACACGTAGCTTGTCAAAAATGTATTGCTTTCATTGAAAGAGTGTCACATTGTCCATGGGTTGTTGCAGGGCAGCTTTGCACATTGGGGTTGAAACCACTGTGCCATTAAAGCTCTGTGAGTTCATAACCTGCTTCACCTGAACTAATTTGCCCTTGTGCTCATCTTCTTAGTTGTACTGTGTTTTAGCTTCTGGTTTTGTATCTTTTCCAGCTTTTCTGCTCAACCCTCAATTTTTCCTCAAGATTTGAGTGACATGCGAGTCCTAAGCTGTCCCTGTGCTTATGCATGAACCCAGTGCAACTGTGAATGCCTTTTATACTTCAGCCAGAGTACCTGCTTTCCCATTTTTCCAGAGCTGTCCCCACCACTCACTGCTTCCTGGCTATCTCATGGCTGAATGAAAGGGAAAAGTCTCTAATGTGCTTTCCGTCTGATTGCTTTGAAGAGTTGAAAGCAGTGGAAGTGCTGCCTGTGAAGCTGTGAACTCGGTGGGTATGTGCTGCACATCCCGGCTTGCATACGCTCAGGGAATTCTTCCATTCATTAGAAAGCACAGGGAGATCCGTGGGCCAAAGATTAAATGCATTCTGGTGGTCATAATTTGATTTCTTCCTGGCTTTCTCCCTCAGTGGGACAGCACCTTGCTTCTGTACAGAGTCCAGCTGCAGTTTAATGTGGCTTGGCTGACTGGGGAGACTTTGCAGGGCTGAGCAGCCGGCGATCTGGTGACTGTTCTCCAGTGACAACCTCCCGCTGTGGTGCTCTCCAGCCTGTGATATCATAGCCATGCAGACAGACCCTGCCTGAAAGTCTCTGTGCTTCTGCTGGTGCTGGAGGTAAGGGCTCAGCTGTAGGCTTCCAGATGAATTTGGCAGCCAGTGTCTGTTCCTCCTGTGGGAAGGGCTCTTCATCCAGCCCGTGCAGCTCCAGGCACAGTGGCATCTCACCAAGGTGTTGCAATATGGGAGCACAGTAGCTTATACCACAGCAAAAAAAAACCTTTTTCTCTCTTTCTATCACTTGCCTTCATGATGGACCTGGAACTTCAGGAACAAGTTGCTCATCCTCTCTTTTTGCCTCAGCCTGCCAATAGCATGAGGAAAGTCAGGCAATCACCCTGTCACCTCCCACATCCCCAGCCAATCTTTTATTTCGGAGAAGAGCCAACCACCAGCTCCCAGCTTCAATTTTGTGACACTCCCTGTAAGCATAGTTCCTGGCTGGATGGATTTTTTTATCTTGTGTTTGTGAAAACACCTTCTCCAGACGAAAGGCTGTATCCATAGGTAAAGACCCTTCAGAGGCAAAATTGTGCACACAATCTCACTTGCAACAGGAAGAAATGAACAAAACATTAGCCATTGTCACACTAGTCCTTGTCGAGAGATATGTCAGCATATTCAGCTACGACAAAAACACACAGCTGCAGTCAAGAATGTGTAAGAAAATACTCTTCCAAATAAATAAAATTTTATAGAAGTTGCAATCAGCTGTCCATCTGCTTAACTTTATACATGGCTGTACCATTTAGCATCATGTTCACGGTGAAGCCATCTCTGCATGTCATGGAACATTACTTATAAACCATTAACAATTCTCACCAAAATTGTCGTAAAACTTTAGTGACAAACATTGAGAAGCAGATGATGATTACCCTCAAAATCTCCTATTTCAGATGTGAAAGTGGTTACACTAAGTCTTAACAAAGGGAAGAATATTCAAGCTCCTGTGCAAATAAGTATACCATTTTCCTACATCTTTTCCATGGCTACCAATTGGTGACGCCCAAATTATTCGTCAGGAATAACAACTTGTCTTAATTCAGGCCTTCCCACTGTTTCTGAATAACTTTCCAGCAGACAGCAAGGAGGTCTGGGGTTTTTACATCAATCTTCACCCACCTGAAAAAGCATGCCTGTACTTGTCTGAAGATGAAATCAGAGGATGCTGAAGGCTGGCAGAGTGGAGATGGGAATACTATAATTGCGTGTTGGCTACGCCATGCTTGGAGCCATGGGAAACACAGGGAGAGTGAGACACTATATCATAGACAGGGCAGATGAAGGCTGGGAGAAAATAGCATCCATGAGTAGTTTGGTTTGCTTATTTGCTGTTTGTTTACTGTACCATGCAGTGGATTCCCAGACCATTTGGTATCATTCTTGCCCTGGGTGACTTTCACCCAGAACAAATTGCTACTTGAAATGACGGTCATTTAACAAAAGAGGTTTCCTTTCATTCACAGTAATAGAGCTCAATAATTGTTCAGCGTTTAAGCAACTCATTCCTTCCCACTCTTGCCTTGCTCTTGCTCACCAAAGGGGCTCAGACTGCCCATCTTCTGTCCCTGTTCATTCCCTTTCAATCTCATTGATATCCTTGTTGGAGTAGATGGCTCTGCTGTTTTCCCAGCAAGGCACCAACTTCTTACTCTCCACCAAGGATGTTATTAGTCTCTCTGATGCTTCCTCTTGTGTCTGTTAGACCCCTTCTGACCAAAAAGCATTCTTATGGAAAAGTTGCATTTTAAATTGCAATGCTGGTAATCACGGGAGTATAAAATCTCAGCCTACTGGTGTTGTGCAGCATGATCTGAAAATAGCCCAACACACTTCCCTGAGCCCTAGAGGACCTGTGATTTTTAATGGTGTATTTGTCCTGGGTTCAGCTGGGATAGAGTTAATTGTCACAACAAGCTGGCTGGGCCAATCAAATGGGGCATTCTATACCATGTGATGCCATGCTCAGTATTTAAGTGGGGAGCTGGTTGAAGGAGAGGCTTTTGCTACTCAGGAGCCAGCTGAGTATCAGGTGGTGAGAACACTGCATGTTGTCTATGCTTTTTATCAGTATTGTTGATTGTTGTTTTCTTCTCCCTTTGCCATTCTGCTAAACTGTTTTTACCCCAACCCATGAGTTTTTTTGCCTTTTTCCTTCTGATTCTTCTACCCATCCCACTGGGGAGGGGGAAGGAGTGAGAGAGTAACTGCGTGGTTCTTTGCTGCAAATTGAGGCAAAACCACAACAGTTCATTAAATAACGCTTTCAGTGCCAGAGACTTCAGGAGTTATGATTTCTACATAACAGCGAGCTTAGAGCACAGTATTTTTCCTGAAATTTGTGGAAATAACTTTGTGTTGTATTTGGCTGCAGATATGGTTTACACATAGCTTTATGACAAGATGGGAGGCTTTCTAGGAGCTAGAGAAGTACCCTATAAACCTCCCGGGAACGTTCCCCCAAGAATCTTGCCTTGTGATTTTCAATGTCCTACGGATATTTCTGCACCATCTTAAAATAGCTCATACATGTCTCCTTCCAAGTGAGTATGAGCAGATGACTGGGGTCAAAGATTTCTTTCTCATAAAATTATGCCCCGTTGGGAAGCTTAGCAACAGCTTATACAGGTAGTAACGGTTCTGCTCCTAACCCACGTATACACACACAGCTCCACACGTGAACATCCAAGCAGTACGTCTCAGAGAAACATTATTGTTCCTAGAGTGGTTCAACTCACCTGTTTCTGAAGAAGCACTTTTGAAAATATCATTTCATGCTTGCAGTCCTGATCCATTTACACACTTAATAGATGATAACATATTTTCTGAGCCAAGAGTTATCAACGTTTATGCTTACATTCAACGATGACTGCAAAATGATAAAGTTTAGACAAAGCTCTTAAACTCAGGGCTAAATTAAGCTGAGTCATCGCACATATGTTATGGACTCAATGTGCATGTACCAATGGTTCCTCCAGTTCAGCTGATATAGGGTAAATTCCTTGAAGCTCTGCAGCCAGTTACTTGGCTTGGACATGGATTCTCCTTCCCTGGAGATATTCAAAACCCACCTGGACGAGGTCCTGTGCAACCTGCTCTAGGTGACCCTGCTTTGGCAGGGGGGTTGGACTAGATGGTCCACAGAGGTCCCTTCCAACCCCTACCATTCTGTGATTCTGATTTTTGCTTTGAAGATTCCATTAGATCATGGGATGATTTCCTTAAGAAATCTCCCTAGGCACAGCAGGCAACACAGGTTGAGTAGATCCTTGCTCAACGTCAAGTTGCACCCCATGTCAGTGCAATAATCTGTGGTGGGAACAAAACTCTTTCCAGATTGCTTGATGTAGAAAATCACTCCTGCGTGAGGGGCTGGCACAAATCTCAGTGGCCACTTTGGAGTAATTTAAAGCCTCTGCCCTTGTGCTGATCCTGTCCCCGGGACGAGAGTCACCTATACCGATTCAAGTCAGTATGGCCAATTGCCATATTCTGGACACTGGGATCAGGTGAGCTGTTAAGGAAAGCAGCCTTTCAGCAGATGCCCTGCCTAGTGGAAGGACTCTATCTCTGTGTTATAATGACTCAATTTGGCTTGTGACTAACCACCTGTCTGGACAAGAACGTTTTGTCTGGAGAAATAGGGCACTACTTTTAATGATTCCTCTCCTGGCTATGGATCTATTTGAAGCACTTAGTCTATCACACATGAAAAGGACATTACCTAGCAAAGCTCCTACCTCTGCTGACCTGACTGTCCACACAGGTTCTTCCACTTGTGCTGCTCACCCTCTTCCCAGAGCATCCACTGCCCAGGCTTCAGTCCCTGCTCCTGAGCTCTTACATGCTGCCCTTGACCTTGGCACCTAGACTTCACGGCTTTCCCTGTTCTGCATCCTCTGCCAGGTGGCAACAGTAGGGATCTGGGAAGGTGAAATGACACCAGTGGAGGTCTCACCCTCCAGGCATAAGCTGTTTTTCATGAGCTAGCAGTTTCTTCAGTGCTGAAAGCTGTGCTGAAAGCTGTGTGGCAGAGGATGTCCCTTGGCTAAACTTCTGGGAAATCTGGTTCTGAAATATTTGCAGGAAAACAGATGCATTAATAAATTTTCTTTGAGCTTTCCATTTCCTGAGAAGGAAAGCTATGATTTTGATCAAGAATATTAATAATTTGAGGGCAGGGGATTAAGAGAAAGTCTGAGGCTGTCCACTGGGGCCTGAAGTCTGTATCCTGATGCAGGCAGGGAGAATGAGGCCAGTGCAGCCGTCCTGCATTTCCCCATCCTCTACCCCATCGTCAGCAAAGAGGGGCCACGTTTGATTCTGGGTGCCTACATAGTTCCTTCAAGCTGTGAAATCTAAACCAGCATGAACTAACATTGCTGCAACCTGAACTGGGAGGGTCTTCTTACTTCATTTACCGATGAGCATGTAACAAATGTCCTATTATTTTGCTTGCAACCAGGGCCACATCATCCCCTATCCTCCCCAAGCCATCTCATTCAGCTTTCACCAATACTGCTGGAGAAGCCCATCCCCTGGAGCATCCCCAGTATGACAAGAGTTCATTAAAATTAACATCAGCTCATTAAAATTATCATCAGCTGTGCAAAGGCCGCCTTAGTCAGGTCTCATAAGCTCATGGTGCATGTGACCCAGCCCTCCAGGATTAAATGTATTACCTTCATCTGCTGCTGTTTGGCATCACCCGTAGCTGCTGTGGGACAGGGCAGCTCAGACTCTATGCAATGTGGCAGCCTCTTCCGTCATCTCTCCGAACACAGCACTCATTTAAGACTTTTGCTTGTTTTACTCCATCATTGCTGATTTCATCACTGCTATCTGCTAAAGGATTTGGTTGTTTGCCAGACCTACTCAGGGTCCTGATGCATTTTTAAATCTTTCTTGTTTTTTCATTAGCCTGGTAGCCATCTTCAGTTTTCCTTAGTTATAGCCAACTCTTAATCTTTATTCATTGTTGTTAACCTCAGCTCCCTTCCTCGTATTTGGTAGTGAAGTATTAGTAGTACTAATATTATCACTTATGATTATTCGTGTTAAATATTGCTTTTTATCACCCAGCCTTAGTAAAAGGGTTTTGCAGCTTTCAGGCTAGTATGCAGGGGTTTATTCTGTGACTCACTGTGCACATTTAAACAAAAGGTAATGGCTGAAGTGTTCAAATTTTCTGACTTTCAAATGTCAGAGAACATTTTGATATAAATTCAAACCTTACTTCTGCTGTTCTGAGTGACCGAGGGCTGAGGACTTAATTCTGCTTTAGCTGATGTCTTACTTGGGAATATAGTTTTCTTGTGGTGTTTTTTGGGGGTTCCCCTCTGGGCTACCCCCCGCCCCCCAGGAAACCTAAAATTTACAACATTATTCTTTTCTTTGCTCCTGGCATTTTACAATGTTAAATTTCTTGGAGAAGTGCAAACAAACAAACAAATCCTTTTCTAAATAATGAAGGAAAACCTTATTAACCTACATAGAGAGCAACCAGCTAACTCAGGGATAAAACAACTGTCCTAGTTTAGGTGTAAACATCAGGAGAAAAAAAAAAAGTGCTGGAAATCAAACAGGCTTTTACATATGCATAGACGGTTATAAACAGGGCAGAGGCAGAGCTGGGGAATAAAACAACGGTCAGTTTCTGGGTGAACGTTGAGGGCAAGGAGTGCTTCAGCCCCTGTACCTGGGGCTGCAGTGCCTGGGGAGAGCTGTCGTCCCCAGCTTCCCCTGGTGCTGGGTGCCCCATCAAGACCATTCCCCTTGCCCCTGCAGGACCACGTACCCCAAGGGGCCAGTGGCAGCTAGCCTGGGTAAGTGCTGGGACACAAATTTGGGAAGAATTTGCCATTTTCCTGGAGGTAGATCAGCTTTACCAAATTTCTGTGTGTTTACTCTTAAAGGCATTATTACCAGCAGGATTCTCAGTTAAGTGCAGAGGACACAAAATACTTCCCAGCTCCCCAGGGCCAATGCAACTATCATGATGATCTTGGAAATTAACACACTAGTCTACTGAAAACCCTCCAGAGACCCCAAATCTCGACAAAGATCTCCTTAGGAAGGAAGTCCCAGCACTATTATCCATCTGCGGAACATTTTGCAGGGTCTGGGTCAGAGCTTGTAGCTTCCGTAGCAAGATTACTTGAATCATGACATTCACAAGGAAAGGCGAAATTGCTACAAACAGCAGCCACATCGATCTCCATGCCCCCAAATGTCACACATACTGTGCATGTTTACCATCAAGCTTCCCAGACAATGTCCTTCTCTGAGACGGGTCTCACACGATCCCTCTCAAATGGACATACGCAGCCGAGGAAGCTAGAGCGCATGTTCCTAATAGCTTTTCTGGAATTTTTTTGCCTTCCCGTTGCTAGTTTTTTGAACAACCTCACATACACAATTTTATGACGGAGCTCTACCATGAAGACTCTTGGATACATATTCATAACAGATTCTTGGCTTATCTCTGAGCAACATTCACACATGCTGCTTACTGGAGCTGTTGTTTTTTTAAATGCTTAACATATAAAAGTTTAATCACAAAGTTGCTTAATGTTTGTTTCTTACGAAAAGCATTATTACTGCTCAACAATTATTCTCCAGAGGTTTTTCATATGTACGGTGTTACTTGATACGTCTTGAATTTAGATCAAGTTTACTGAGATGCAGAACTGCTAGGGTCCTGTTCATCAAGGCTTCCCAAGGTCAAATATTAGATGAAAAGCTGTTGATGGACAACAACATGGCATGAGCCAGAGGAACTGTGTGTGTCTTCTGGCAGCATATTGGGGGAGATTTCCGTCTTCATGACAATGACTAGGATGTGGGGCTAAATAAAGCTTTTCTGTAGCCAGAGTAGGTGTGCAGTCCTCTTCTGGAGCCCAAAGAACAGATCAACCAAGAAATAAGCCCTTGAGTAGCTGGTAGTGGGTAGGTAGCTGCAGGAGTCTGTCTGCTGGGAGGCAATTTCTGAGTAGGCTCTGCCTAGAGTTGGTGCAGGCTCAGGCAGTGATGCGCTGCTCAGGGCACGGGGCAAAGGGGAATATTTGCCTTCTAAGATATTCACCGTCGCCCTGCCTCCGAGAAACCACGCAGGCTGCTACATATGCAGCCCTTTTCTTGTATTTCAAAGGAAATACAGCAACCTGGTGGTTGCTGCCAGAAGTGCTGCGGTGGCCTGCAGACAGGTGTAAGCAGCAGGAGGAGGCTGCGAGGAGCAAGTGAGGTGAGCGGCTGTGGCACCAGGGAAGTCACAGCGAGGGATGCTGCAGCCAACGGGGTCTGAGAAACGCAGGAGACATATATTCTGGGCATGCTTAACGTGGATAGGGGACTTCTCGCTACAGCGCAGGAAGGCCAGACCGCAGAGGGTGTCTAGCAGCCCTCTTAAGGGCTCCCAGTGCTGTTGGGTGCGGCTAGCTCTGTGGCTGAATCCTCTGTAGGTGCCTAAACAGCCTTGCACCTTCAGAGGGAGGGGTGGCTGCTGCGGATTGCTGACATGAGCAAACAGGCTTTCACCTCGTCTTAGCCAGCAGGGATGTGATTACATGGAGGAAAAACTCAGCCAGGCCGATTGTGATGCTCCACAGAGGAAACAGAAGAGAATTACTCCTGCTGCAGTGGTTGGGATGCTGTGTGCTCCAGGATGAAAGCACCCAGCTGTGGGTCAAAGAAAAAGAGGGTTCAGAGAGGGAAAAGTTCTCTTGCAACAGCACTAATATGTCCCAGTGCCTCTGCCTGAAGCAACGCTGAGATAGAGACATTGAAGTACTCTGGGGCTTGCTACGAAGAGCTCCATTACTGTTGCATAGGTGGTTATAGTGCACTTGGAGGAGTCTAGCTAAACTTTTAAATTTACTTGTAGAAGTGCTGCCTCCATAAATAGGGAGAAGGACATATGACCTGTGAGGAGAGACTAAGGTAGCTGAGATGGTTTGGTCTGACAAAAAGCAGGAGGTTAAGGGGGAAGTCTGACAGCAACCTTTGTTTGAAAAGGAGTTATAAAGATGATGCAACCCATTTCTTTGACAACAGACCAAGGGATAATGGCCACATATTGAAACTTTGGAGGTTCAGGTTGGACATCAGGAAAAAATTGTTTCCTAGGAAGGTGGTGAAGTCCTGGGACAGGTCACCAGAGAGGTGGTGGAACTGTCGTTTGACAGCTGAATTGTCCTAGGCTTAACAAGACACAGAAGTAATGACCAGATCTAGTGTTGATGACAGGCCTGCTATGACCTCCAGGGATTCCTTCCAGCATAGACTTCCAGGACAAGTGATCCCAATGTCGTTCCTAAGGGTAAGATGTTTGTTGTTAGGAAAGGTGGTCCAGAGGAGGCAAAATATCAGAAACATGATGCACACTTCACCTCTCCTCTCAACTCTGATATTAATTTCTGATGTCAACTGTTGCCCTTCCACTGGCCTGGCAACTTGGCTGCCTGGATTAGGAATGTTGGTGATGGCACGGGGAAGTGTTGTTAGCAGTATTTCCTTTGCATGTTATCCTGGAAGAGAAGAAGGACAAGCAACTTGCTGAGCAATCTCTTTTTTGGTGTTCCACCACCCCAATGTGCTCCCATATGTCTAACCAGAGCTCACAGGGTGCCCCGCTCTGCCACAAACACATGGTCTGATAGGTGCTCAGATCATGGTTTCTTCTCCCACTTTCTTCCCACTGTGCATGTGCTGAAAGTGTCTCTGCCTTGTTTCTACCAAGGACTGGGCAGTCGCTACTCTCCAGGGGCCCCATGTATCATGTGCTTGCAGCAGCCAGCCCATGGCACCCAGCTGCTTCTTGCTGGTGACTCAGCCAATGCCTTCAAAAGGAATATGACATGCAGACTTAAAAAAACCTGAGAAAAACTGTTATATCACAAACATGCTCTGAGACCTTAAGAAAGAGGGTGGAAGACCTAGTTTTAATAATAAAGCAAGAGATATAAATAATCAAGCAGCAATCTAGCTGTTTCTTGACATCTTGTTGGGTGGTGCTAGGTTGCTGTCTGCTGCAGAAGTCTGGAGTGGGACCTTACAGTGTGTTCAGCTGCCTGATCCCAGCATTTCAGCCACAGAAGAGCTCTAATGAAAATGCCCTTTCAAAGTGAATGTGCAAATTGAACCAAGTTTCTGAGAGGAGCTGGGTCAAAGGCACTGCTGCACAGCATAAGATGCATCTCATAATTCCTGTCAAGTCATTGCCCTCCTCCCCCCATCTGCTTCCCCACTCCTTCTGCCTCTGTACACCCTGTCCTCTGGCAGCAGCAGAGTCCCCAGCACACCTCAGGGCTCCTATATATGCAATGCTCATTTGATTACTATGTATGTGACCTCTGATGTCCTCAAGCTACTCATGTGCTTCAGTTGAAGCGTAGGCTCAGGAGAGAGTTTCTGCCAGGCATCTGTGACCTTTCTTGTGGCCTGAGCTTTAAGACATTAAAAAGCAAAGCATCCTTTGCTAATGAGCTGGTCCTGGGCTGGAAGAAGTTGTCTCTATGCTTGCCTCCCCCTCCATCAGCCCCCAACCAACAGTGGCTGGAGCTGTGCTGAGTGGCTGGGCATTAGCATGGTGCCACTAGCAAAAGGCTGGTGCAGATCCCACACCAGGTTGCCCTATAGAGATGTGGTATCGTGCACAGGGTTAGTAAAGAGCTAGAAACCTCAACACACAACTCAGAAAGCCTTTTCTTTTTCTTTCTGATGATAGCTAATGCTCAGCCCTTCCAAAACAGACTGGTTAGGATGTCAAGGCAGCTCCATGTTACTGTGAGGCTCAGGAGGCAGGAAAACAGGGCTGGCCACAGAGGTTCACCTTGTGGAAGAACTCAAATGTCTCATCTTCCTCGTGATTCTTCTTGAGGATTTTACCATAATGTAAACAACCTCAGCCCTTTCAGAAGTGAAGACAAGCAATAGGGACCTTTGAGGATGCTGAAAGTCATTTATGAAGCAGGATGAGTCACTCTGTGTTTTGTGGCTTCCCAAAATTTTTGTGCTGTTGCGCCATATGTCCAACTGAACCTCCCAGGCCAGCACTGTGGGCATATTTGCTGATCTCCTTTTCAGAGCTGAAGTAAACAATAGCCATTCAGACACCAAATCCCAAAAGACTTCACAAATTGAGAAATCAAGTAGCTCACTCCCAAAATGTAACAACTATCAGGCAAGAGCCCTGTAATGGCTGCACCATGATGCCAACATCAAGGAGAGCAAGAACTGCACAGACTGTGACAGTGAAAGGGTCTGAACATAATGCACAACATGGGTCTTTATCGATACACGCAGCTTCACCATATATCCCTGAAAGCTAAGATACTGTTTTTCAGCCTGCTTTAGAAAAGTGTGGTATCTCCAGAGACCAGGGTGTGGTATGGACCAGAAGGGAAATCCTTTCCCTCCCAAGTATATGTGACCCACACAACCTGTCCAGCCCAAGGAGTTAGGAGGAACAGGTGGGACCCGTGTCCCATCTGTAGTGAGAACAGTCTCAAGAGGAGAGGACACTGTCATCAGTCGCCAGAAGGAGCAGCTACATCCCATAGAGGTGTCAGCATTGCATGGCCCTTCTGTAAACTGAACTTCAGCCCATCACCCTGAGGAACAGCCTGGCTGCTGCTTTGCTGCTTGTGGTAGGCCCCCTGCACTCTTCATGCAGTCCCTAAACAAAGGTGTGACCAGAAAATTCAGTGGAGGGGAATCTGCAGTGCTTCTTGCAGAGGCGGAAAGATATCATATTCAGATATCTTATCCAGCTGCTGGGAGCCAAGTATACCTCCTTCCTCCTCCTTGCTGTCAACACCGAAGAAATGCCTTGATTTCTGGCATTACTAGAACGCCTTTTTTATCTTTGACTTGCTCTTCCAAGTTGATCCCTCTTAAATGATTGGGTTTTCTTGGGTTCCCTGCTACTGAAGACAAAACTCTGGGCTCTTGGAAACTAGTGTACACTGTTGACCAAGCTGCCATGAGGGTTCCTCTGTGGTGCAAGGGTTCCACAGTGCATTGGTAGATGTGACCTTCTTCCTGCAAAGGCAGAGATATGCAGAAAATAGCACATACCACAGTACTGCTGAGTCCCCATCTGCAGTGCTCTGTGCTGGTGAATGTGTCGTTAAGGTGCCTGATCCTTTGCCCCAGCCATAGTATCTGACATCTTTGCTTCTTCAGCTGTGCTCTGGTTTTTGTTTAGGAGATATCTGTCCACATGATTGAGAACTTTCATGGATGGCTGCAAACTTGCTCCCCAGAGATTACCTGCTAAGTAAAAGGTGCTCTGAGGACTAGATCTTGAAGGTCTGAGGATGGCTGAATCCATATTCTTCACGTTAAGCCCTTCTCAGCAGTTGATACATATCTGCAACATAAGCTCTTTGCTGCTGTTCGAAAAACCAACAATCTGGCCTTGAAAATCTTGCTGCTGAACAATCCTGAGCCAAGACCTTGGAGGCAGCATAGGGAAAAACCCTTGGTTGCCTGGAAATACCCCTTCTGCCTCCTCCCAGCCTTTTTTTGCACTTTAGTTTGCTTCTGCTTCTGGGTGAATCCATTTTATTAACAGCTCTTCATAAAGCCTGGCAGCATTTGAAAGACTGCAATGTTTGCCTCTGAATATCAATAAGCAGCTGCCTTTCCAGCCTAGGGAAGATTTGAAGGAAGAAAGAGTGAAGCTCTGAGGATCAGTGATCAATGCCAGCTCCATGGGGAGCCCAAGTTTAGGAGATTTGTTATTGAAATATTAACTGAATTCCCACCCAGAGTGGGCTGAGCGGGAGCTCTGAGCTGCTCTGGGAAGCTGCCCTGCAGCTGGGAACATTGCAAAGCACCAGGTCTCCAGTCGTGATGTGCATTTCAGCACCGGAAGCATCCCTGGGGCATCTTCTCTCACCTGCCCCCTGATGCCATCACCTGCGGCCAACTGCACTGGCAATGTGTAGAAGTAGGTCTCTTCTTCCCATCCAGTCTTTTTTTTCCAGGTGAAATTATGACAGAATTAGAGGTGAAATGGCCCTGCCTTCTGCAATAGAAAGGAAGAGAGGGTCAGGGGCATGAATCTAGACAATGCTCAGCTTGGTTTCAGGCTCCTGTTGCTTGGGCTTAGCTCCAAGAACCTCACAGGACTCAGGAGGGCAATGGAGGCATGGCAGAAGTGGAAGAGGGCAGGAATTTTGTACTGAATTGTTTTTTGTTGCAGTGCATGTTTGTTTTGTAGAAAAGACCATTTGGGGTTTTATTTCTTCCTTCCACACATTGATTTCAATGAAATATTCAAGGAAAAACAATTTCTCTGGTCTAGAAGCAAACTTTGAACAAGTGAGTGACCAAACAACAACAATATGTTGGCTGGTGCTTGGGGCGTTGACCAAGCACTCAAGACACCTAAATTCTAATCCTCCAGAAGGGACTAGTGCATAGAGCTCCCACTATGTGGCAAAACCCCTGTACAAAATACTTGCTTTCAAGGTTGACTCCTCAGCACATTGTTTTTGACCTGAGCTCCCATCCCAGACCTTGGCAGTCTTCTCAGTTCAGGTTTGATGGAGATTTTCCAGCAAGACACTTCACTTTTGACAAAAATAAGCAAACAAACAAGGCTGGCAAAAAGATATTTTATTTAGCGGATTCCCTGACCAGTCTCTTGGCTGTGTCCATCCCATCCAAAATCTGCTTCTATTTCTGCAAATGAAGCCTGCAGGCACTCTTCTTTGGCTAGCTACAGAGCTGCTTGTGTCCATACTTCCAAATGGCTAGAGCTACAGCAATTAGGCATCTGGTTATTCTGTGCTGCTGGTACCCCTGGTCTCCTGGGGGCAGTGATGCCCTGCCCTGCTAAGCCTCTCTGCAGAGGAATGATTTGAGCTTAGTTCTGGACTGCAGAGTCCACTTGGCCAAGAGGGAACAACAATTTGGAGGTGATGGAGAAGGTCCCCTCAGGAGCAACCCCTTGCCTGGGGGACATCCCATGGAGCAGCAGACAGACTGTCCTTGCTCATGTCTCTCTGAACACTTGCTGACTTGCAGGTGCTCTGCTCCTGGTTTGAAGGGCTCTGGCAAGAGAAGAGGGGAGGCACTGATGACACAAGCAGCACTGCTACAGTGGGATGAGTACTTAGGGACCCAGGGACTACAAGCCATAGATACCAGGCTGGTCCCTAATGTCACAAACGTATCTGCAGGGCTGCTTCAGGTCACGTCAGCTCAAATCGATACCTTCTCTTCCGTGTGCCAGGGAAGGAGACATATGGAGCAAATGCTTGTGCCAGCTGTCTTTGTGTCACCTGGAATGATCCCACTGTCCCACTTAGAGCAGCTCCAAGGCCACATGTCTCTACTGGACACTGGTATGGCAGCTGTAAAGATTTACTCCTTTATGGGTGGCTCCCTACACTGGAATTTTACCTGAACAGTGTGGATCCCTTTCCTGACATCCATGGAGGACAAATAAAGATACCAAGAGCGATATGGTGACACTGAAATGCACTGAGTTGGAAAGAGTGAAGGGCCAAAGCGCTATAGTTTAAAATTGCAAAAGGCCTTAGGGAGGATCAAGAAATGGAGACAAAGGTAGACCTGGAAATATCTACAGAGCTACATGGAGAGCGTAGAACAGAAGAGCAAGTAGTAAATAGAGAGAGAAGAATACTTCAAGAACTGTTACCAAGGGCTGGAACATGAGCAGGACTGTGGACACACTTGGTTTTGCAATACTCAGTGATGTGTATTACTCCTGTGTGCTTCCTGCTGCACTCAGCACCTGGTGGAATCATAGAATCATGGAATGGTTTGCGTTGGAAGGCACCTTAAAGATCATCCAGTTCCACCCCCCCGCTATGGGCACGGACACCTTCCACTAGACCAGGTTGTTCAAAGCCCCATCCAACTTGGCCTTGAACACTTTCAGGGAGAGGGCATCCGCAGCTTCTCTGGGCAACCTGTGCCAGTGCCTCACCACCCTCATAGTAAAGAATTTCCTTCTTTAATCTAAATCCACCCTCTTTTAGTTTAAAGCCATTACCCTTTGTACTATCACTACATGAAGAACTTCAACGCTTCTTTCTGCTGCTGGGTCACCCAAGGTGACAGTACAGCTGATTGATAGAAACATTTGGAGGGTCATTGTTTTGAGGAACTGGACCAGCCTTTCCTCAAACAGGCTCATGCTAATCTGTCTACCCACCAGTACCAAAGAAAAGATTCCATTAGCAGAGTTTAGACTAACTATATTTGGATAAGAAGAGGCAGCGGCAGTGTCCTGCTTCCTCTTCCCTCTCCAGGTTGGTCCTGCTCCTCATCCAGAGCACACACAGCTCTGACATGCCGCCTGCTCCAGCTGAGTCTGCTCCACCATCAACAAACAACAGATCAATGCCTCACACAATCAGGTGTGGTACTTCTCTGCACAACATGGTTTCCCCCAGTTTTTGGAATGGCTGAAGCATCCCTGGCTGCTGAGTTGCTGTGTTCTCCCTGCTTCTAAGAACAGCCAGCATGAAGAAACATCAAAGGGGGCTTTCCAGTCCGCACTTCCTAAAACACAGCACTAGGCAACAGCAGTTGGGAGCTGGCATTATTAAATATGTATAACCTCATGGATCACAAGGTAGCACTTAGCTATCCTCTAATTAAAAGGCAGATGCTTCCTAATACAGTGCAAAAAGCCTGCTAGAAGACACTAGATTTTTCCCTGCATGATGGCTGATTGATGAGAAGCCCTGTAGCTCTTTCCTGCCCAACTCAGAGATGCCAAAGGGACCCTTCAACCTTCTGCAGCTTCCTTCCAGAGCTGCTGAGGGTCTCTGCTCAAGAGACCCTTCAACCACTTAGACAATTGGGATCTCACTTGATTCGCTAAGCCAGTACTGAAAAGGTTAATGCTGAGAACAGGTGGAAGCACTTTTGGACTTCCATGCCAGCTACAGAGCTGCTTCCTGCACAGAAGAGCTTGGAATGAATAAAAGAAATATTGTTGTACTGAATCAGTCCCTCTAGCAATGAGCTCTGTCTTCCCCTGGCTGTTTTCATTAATTAATTACATTTGCATTCATGGAACATGCAAGCATCCCAATCATGGTCCAAGATCGCACTATGCTGGGGACTGAAAAAAAAATTGAAACAAGACAGCTCCTTCTCCAAAGAGCTTCAAGTATGGAAAAAAGAGACAAGATGACTGCAGCCATCGAGCCATGGGGTGCAGTGACATTGTCTTGGCGTGGACAGAGCTGCGGTCTGAACATATTTTGGAGTGACACTGCAGTATTGCAAGCCAGTGTGATGCCAAGGGAGCTTTCTGCATCATTCCCATGTGCCTGGGATACAGAAAGCCCAAGTGGCTCCTCAAAGCGGTTTTCCTCTAGAGGACATGTTTGTATCCATGAGCTCAGTTGGCAGAGACGGGGCTTGCCACCCAGGCTCAGCATCCCCTTTTTCCTCAATGGCGAAAGGTGGTGAAGGAGGCATCGCACCAACTTTTATGACCTTGGCACCCAAGTGCTGACCAGAGCCCAGGGGTACTACCCAGAGCATCCCTCCTTGCCCCCCACTGATGAGCCTTCCAGAGGACAGAGCAGGTTTGAGATCCTACGGGAGGGAGATGCATACAGGTTCTCATGTTCAGCACTATCCTCTATGGCATTGTGGGATCAAAGAGACACTGACTCACAGTCAGCAAGATGCACGCTGCATGTTAAGTGGCTGCACACAGCTCCCAAATGAAGCTCCCTCTTAACAAGAGCGGAGTCATTAGGGATGAGCCACTTATTTATGCTACAGAAGAACAGAGACGATGCTAAGATAATATTCAAAGGTGCTTCCCGTTCTAGAAATAATGAATCACAGCCTCTCCCCTGCCTCCTACTTTTTTGCCCCAGTTCCCATCCCTTAGCTGAGAATGTTTCCTGGTGGTGGGTGAAGCTAACATGCCCCCGCTTGCCCTCTTCCACCAGCTGTGAAACAATGACTGAAAAACAGGCATAGGAGGAACAGAGAGATGGGGGGGGGGGGAATAAACCTTGAATCATATATATTAATGTGAAAAATTAAAAAGCTAACAAACCCTGGATCTATTTCAAAGCCAACAGGATGAAAAGAATTTGCAATATAAATATACTAGATCTTTTTTCCTGCCTTCCTATTTATACCATTTCAGGTAAATCAAGGGGTAAATTCTGCCCAGTATCTCCCAGAGCCACAGAGCCTTCACGGGTAATCTCAGGCACCCAGGAGAGTGCACAGTACTTAAGGTAAAGCACAGCTAAAGGCTTCGCAGGAGTAAGGCCTGAGCTTGTTAGCAGATCTCAGATACTAACGCTGTATGCGAGGCAGAGAGGGCTACAGTGATTTTTGCATAATCCCTCCCAAGGATGTGAGCTGCTAAAGCTGCAAATATTTGACAAAGGTAAACAAAGAGAAAAGGGTTACTTAAGATGAAATGATGCACAGTGAGGAGCCATCCTGGAATGAATTTAAGAGGGAAGATAGACTGAAGCACAGATTAGTCTGCTGCAGAGATCAGCTCCAGGGAACAAGGCTGGGATCTCATCAACTGCAGCATTTAGCCCTAATGGGGATCCTGTGCAGAATAAGGGATATATGGAATATGTGGAATATGCTTTATTTCTCTGGTAGCTCCTGTGATGACCAGGGGAGTCTTCTGCCCGTTGCCCAGCTGAGTAGAAGCTGTGAGATAGGAAGCCAGATCTGTCTCCCTGTTCGCTGCTGCCCAGTTCTGAGGGGCTGGCCAGACGAGCAAAAAAAAGGATGAGGCTGCCTAAATAGACAGCAAGGCACTGGGAGATGATGCTCTTGGGACATCATGTCATCACTGTAAGACTAGAGGGAACAGTGCTAAATTCCCAGATCAAAACAGCCTTTCTGACTGGTAATAGCAACCTGATGTGCATCCCCTTGCTCTGCATGTGTAGGTGAGCTTGCACGTTTCCCTCTTCACCAGGTTCCCTTTACCCTTCCTACCAGGTCAGACTTCAAACACAGTTACTGCTCTCCCAGCAGTAATCCAGGACACATCATAAGTTTCTTGACCAGCTTCCCTGCACCGAAGGCAGGAGAAAAGACATGGAATTTATGAGTAACCTTTCTGTTTTTCTCCTGTGAACTGTTTTCAACATTTAGAAATCATTTGAATATTATGCAAATTGAAGTGACTTGGCTTCTAAATATCATGAAAAATGCCCACTATGGCAGTCTGTGCCATATGGAAATTACCTCTGCTGAGATGTTGTGAAATAAATCACCATTAAGGGAAGGATGGATTGGCCAAAAGTGAACAGCTGACATGTGAGAGGCGAGGTTTGTGGTTAACTCGTTCAGGCAGCAGGTCGCAGGGACCCCCCCCCGGATGGGTCCAGCTCCGGGGGCAGAACAGGGGGCTCACACTGTGGAAGGGCTCTGCTCTGCTGTGGGCAGGCAGGATGCCCCTGTGCTCTCCAGGCTGCCAGGTCATGGGAAGCTGCTGGTTCGCTTCCACTTCAGCAAACTGTGTGACTTCAGCATGAGATGCTCGGGAAATGCCTCGGCTGGCACTGCTAAACGAGCTGATGTGCTGGGCACCAAGTCAGTCTCCTCAGGAAATACAGAGATGGTGACGGTCGAACTGCAGTCTGGCATCATAAGCACAGATGATGACTGTTGTCAGCCCTGCACCATCCATCCATCCATCCATCCGTCTGTCCATCCCTCCCTCCCTCCCTCCACTTGCAACTGCAAACAGACAGACATTGCCCATGCACACAGCCGAGCAGTGTAAAGTAAACCCAGGAGGGAGGATGCAGCTATAAGTGCTAATAGCTATGAGGAGATTGGGAGAGAGTGCAGAGGGACTTACAAATCCCCGTGAGCATGAATCAAGGCAGGAGCAGGAGAAATGCAGCCAGTCTTCTGCAACTGCTTCCAAATAGAGTGGGAAAAAGCCCTGCTAGAAGACACTAGCTTTTTCCCGCATGATGGGGAGAGCAGAGGAAGAACCCTGTGGCCCTTTCCTGTGAAAGGGATGGGGGATCCATACCTTGGGGCTGCCTGCATACTGAGCAGGGCCTGGAGTGGGGTGTCGTGAAGCACATGGCAAGGGGGACCACTCGCTTATTTTTATCAAGGACAATAAATGTATCTGTCTAGACCTTCTGCATTTGAAGTAAACGTTCTAGGAATAATCTACTACAGAAGTAATGAAGTGTCTCAGTTCTACAGATCCATCAAGGAGATTTTCCACAGGCTCAGAGAGATTCTAATTTTTTAAGACACAGGTAAAAACTGTGTTATTTACATACATAGGATAGAATCACCAGCTCTGTCTGCACGTGATAAGTGAGCTATAAACAAAATGAAAGCTGATCACAGGTCACAAGTCCTGGGTTGGTTCTGGCTTTGCTGATATTACCCAGATGACTCTGGGCTTGGGTAAGCTGGATCTGGGAAAATGGCTAAGAAAAAAGAAAAGAAAATGGTTTGGAGGCTAGGGGAACAGCGTTAGTGGGTGGCTTAGAAGCTGAGGACAGAAAGAAAGAAAAACCTGTGGTCCAGCTGCAGGTCTCCTGTGGAGCTAAATGCCCCACTGTGTACCGAGGCCGTTGTACACGATGGGAAGGTCTTTGGCCCTGTCCTCCATGCAGGAATGATGAATAAGCAGTTGAGCAGATGGTGCAAAGAGACTTTGGATTGCAGAAGCCAGGTATGGCTTCAGGAAAACAGGCCCACAGGGGTGAAATATTCCCAGCAGGTCTGGGAAAAGACACCGAATCCAGGTGAGAGGAAGGAGGTTTGGAACTAACGCTTCTTTCAATGAAAAGAGAGGTTTGGATGGACAGTCCCTCTTCAGGGGCTCCCTAACCCTTGGAACAGCCCCTGGTAAAAGCATCTCATGGTAACAGAAATTTGAGCCAACAAGTCATGGATGGACAGGTTTGCTGGCACCCAGTGCTAAAACTGGAGGCTGTGCCATGCTGTAACCACTGCCTGTGCCCCAACAGTAGTCAGATACATGGAAATACAGGTGGAGCTGTGAGCAGGGCTCAAGGTCTCCCGAGACGGGCCAGCACCAGTGAGTGAGCCAGGGTGCCCGATGGCTGCAGTCCCTGGCCTGAGTGCTGCCACTGTGGTGCAAATCCAATGGCAAGTGCTCACTGCTCTGGGCAGCACTGCCAGGCTTTTCTCTGGGGCTGGCAAAGCTGACTGAAGTTAGGAAGTGCTCAATAAGTGCTCAGGTAATAAGTGCTGAGGTATTTCTGTGCTCATTTGGTAATGAAAATCTTTGCATTCTCCTGTAACTGGAAGCCCCTCTGATGCAGAGGACAACACCAATTCTCTGCTTCATTAAATCCCATTATAAACATCACCCTGCTCTGCTTAGCAGCTGACTCCAACTGAAATTCAGTCTGCCCAAACCATCCGTGGAACTGAGCTCCCTCCACCATCCTCCCCCGACTCCAAGTCGTGAGCTGTATTTTCTGCAGTAGCGTTTTACAGGGAAAGGCAGGGCAGAAGCCTCCCTGGAGAGCACACCTAGCCAGATGCCTTTTCCCCCCTCCCCTAACAAGCAGCAGGATGCTAAATTGACTGCAGGCAGTGAATCAGAAATTGTAATTCTGTTGCTCTTGATCCCATGGGAATTATCCTCCTTCCTGACACAGGCTGGGTGAAAACAGCCCTTCCCATCTCCACCATGGCCTGGGGATTACAGCAGAGTAAATGGCTGGAGAGATGCAAGAGGAGAAGGGCTCTGGAGTCTATTTTTTCTCCCTGTTCTGCCCCCACAACATCCAGCAGGCAATATTGCCTTATAAGGCAGAATTTCTGACGCACTGGGAAGGGGAAAGGTTTATTTTGAGGTTTCCAGCAATGGTGTGAAATTCAAATCTCATTCAATAGCAGCTGACTCGCTCAAGTATTAATTGATTTTGCTGCAAGGCTCCCTTGTGCCCCCTCACTGCCTTTCCCCCCTCCTTTGCACAATGTGTGCCCCCACTGTATTTTGTCGTCATTTCTGAGCAGACAAACTCTATCCCAGGACCTCAGAGCCTCCTCCTCTCTCTTTCTCCCGGCTCCTTTCACAAGCTGGTTCCTCTCTTCTCCTTTATGTCTCACTTGTGTCTTCACTGCTGTATCTTCTCTGTCCTTGTCTGTTGCCCACCTGAGGTGGCATCTCTGCCCTGCATCTCTCATTTTGTCTGGAGACTCTCAGCCTTTTCTATCCCATGTTTGTCGACTTTCCGTCCTGCTCCCAGCATATCATACAGGTCCTGCAAATCATCTTTGCTACACTGCCCACCAGAACAGAGTCTGACCATATCGGCAGGTCAAAAAGCAAGTAATCCAGAAAAGGCATAAAATGAGTTGTCATCTGGTAATTCATAAAGTTGTGATGAAGCTTAGTCTGCAGCTGTATCATCTTCACACACCTCATTCGCTTCCTCCCCTTGCTGATTGATTTGTGAGTTAAACAAGTTCCTCAGTGATGGAGCTCCAGAGCTGCTGGAGCACTGAGTGAGACCCCACAGCTGTCCACAGGCTGCTGAGCATCTGCCAAGTGTGTAGTTATACCCTCACACAGCCCTTTTCGGATGCTGGACCACGGTGCAGCTTCTGCTGCGTGGCTTCAGCCTTGCCATGTACAGCCTTTGCCTCCTGCACTCATGACAAGAAGCTATGGGAGACCCATGACTGTGTGTGAGTCCACCAGGAATTACCTGGCAAAAAGGGTCTCTGGGACTTTCGGGCTTTTAGGCAGTATCAACTTTATAGAAAAATACAGCCTAAAGAGGCATAGGCAGCTAGGGAAATCTTGCTTCCAGGGCTGGTTGAGTGATGCATTTCCTCTGAATGTGAAAATGTTGATGGAAAGTGATTTTAATGTTTCCCTAAGCATTTTTTATTTTTCATTTAAAAATTAAAAAGGGTGGTTTATCTGAAATGTTTTTGTTAAAAGTTCAACAGTCTGCACAAGGAGAAACTTGGATATAAAAAGAAGTAGTTTAGTAAAATGTATTCAATTCTCCATCAAAATATAGCTTAACTTGGGAAATACTAACCAGCTGTAACAATATTGGATCAGGAGGGAAATAGCTACAGGTAGAATCTTATTTCTTAGAGCTGACTTTTCATCAAAACTCTCAAGTTTTTTTCTGCCTAAAAATTTCAATTGAAAATGTGATCGTGTATCCCCACAGGAATCAGTTACTTTCTGAAATCAATTTGGTTTAGTCAAGAATCCAACTTTCCATCCAGAAACAGTTTGGGCATAAAATGCTTGCCTTTGTCTCCACATTTCAAGTGACACCCTCTTCCCCTCCCCCCCAGATCCCTCTTTTGCACATCACACAAATTGCTGTTGAATTTGTTCTGAAATACTTGTAGTCCCTGAAGAGGTCATTAAGCAGTTCTTGGGCTTTATCCCCTCCTAGCTGTTTCCTTTTTTTTTTTTTTTTTTTTT